>Ga0209835_1000635_pt1 | contig 21989 bp, 19 predicted proteins | sample LakKivwa52mmetaG_FD_184138 | JGI IMG/M metagenome (GOLD analysis project Ga0209835, IMG submission 184138) | Anoxic lake water microbial communities from Lake Kivu, Rwanda to study Microbial Dark Matter (Phase II) - Lake Kivu water 52m metaG... | ecosystem: Environmental > Aquatic > Freshwater >...
TATTAATAAATACTTTTGGTAACTTTGAACTTGAATTATTATGAAAAAAGGAATTGCAATCTGGACATTTTTAAGTGTTTTTTTGCTTATAAATACAAAATTATCAGCAATTAATGATAATTGGAAAGAAGAATTAGAGAAATCTAAAATATTTTACAACCTTTCAGAAGCATTAAAAAATCCTTCAGTAGTTAAAAGGCTTCATTTAAACTCTGTTGATTTTAAAGAAATTCCGGCAGGGCTTTTTACTCTTACAAATTTATTAGAATTGAATATTCATTCAGGCTCATTAGAATTTGTTAATCAAAACATTGGGAAATTAACAAATCTGAGAGTTTTATCTATCAGTTATACAAATATTTCATCTTTACCTGAAGAATTAAATCAATTAAAAGAACTGCGGATATTGAGTCTGACCGGCAATCATATAATTAATCTGCCAAATTCACTTTCAGATTTAAAATTATTGGAAGAATTAAATTTATATGACAATACAATTACTGAATTACCACCAGATTTTGGCAAATTGAATTCAATAAAAAAGCTCAATCTAGGTGCAAATTATAATTTAAATTCTGAAAGTTTCCTGTCTTCTATTATTGATTGGAAACAATTGGAAATTTTAAATCTTGAAGGAATTGTGATGAAATCCTTGTCGCCTACTATCGGAGCACTGACAGGCCTGTTAGAATTGTATCTATTTAATAATCAGCTTGAAAACTTACCTGAAGAAATTGGGCAATTAAACAATCTCAACAAGCTCGTTCTTGGTGAATTCAGAGGATCTCAAAACAGTATTACCGATTTGCCGCAGAGTATGCAAAACCTGACCAATTTAAAAGAACTTTATATTGCCCATAATAAATTATCAAATATCCCATTTGTGATTTATGCAATAACATCTCTCGAAATTCTTGATCTGAGTAATAACAAAATCGCTTTTGTAGAACCCGAAATTGGAAATCTACTCAATCTTAAATCATTAAATCTGGCATACAATCAGATTGAATATTTACCCTCCGAAATAAACAAACTTAAGAATCTAAGTGATTTTACCCGCTACAACAACAGAATATCAAAAGAAGAAGATGAGAAAATTGTAAGGTATCTTTCAAAAAAATCATTCACTGCCAATGATTCTGCCGATGTCAATTTACACTACAATGATATTGCATTAATTGTTTTTGAATACCACCAAGGAGCTATTCCTAATGCTGATTATTGGAAAATTGTAATTCAAAACGACATTTTTACATTTTTTGATTTAAAGAACAAAACTGAAAAAATTATTAAGCTAAGTACATCACAACTAAATGCTTTGAAGACCGAAGCTTATTGGATAGCTTATAAATATTATGAGGGAAATGGTGAATATATAAATGAGAATTGTGCTGGAGGAAGTACTCTATCCATAACCATAAATAACCTTAAATACTATAATGATGGTTGTTCTGACCTGAAATACGAAGAAGAGGTTAATCTGTTCCTTGACAAGATATTGAGTCTTATTGATAAATAGAGCGATTTTTTAAAATAACTAATTAAATCAATTATGAAACGAAATGTATATATTTTGTTTCTGGTATTGCTGTCGGTAAATCTCTTTGCACAAGGTGGAGGTACAGGATTTCGGATAGGATATCAGGCAGGGAGTTTTTTAAGGCACATGAGTCATTTACAAATTCTTTCTCATCAATTTAATTATAATTATCCCGATGCTTCCAACCCGCTTAAAATATCACCGATAATTCATGGTTTAGTGGTTGAGGCTTATGCTGGCAACAAATTATCTTTTGAACTTCAATGGAGTAATAAACACACTTCCGATCAAGCTGAGTTTTTAAATTCTACTGATAATAAAAACATATGAAAAGATTAGTATTTATTTTAATTTTAGGTCTTTTTGCTTTGAATAGTATTTGTCAGGTGTCTATTCAAGCCAATGCAAAATTGCTGTTTAGTTCTTATCCTACTTTTGAAAAATTCAGAACATCATTCAATGAATATCAAAAATGGGCAAATATCTATAAAGAAGATTTGAAAAGATTCGGACCTGTAGCAGGTTCCAGCTTTGTGGCATCTTTCTTTTGGGAAGGAATTTATGTTGATTGTGGCTATGGATATTTGAAAGATAGAATAAGTGTTGAATATTCCTACGGATCTAAAAGAGATTTTCAACTTGAAATAAACCAGTTTATTTTTACGACTGGTTTTGGAAGAAATTACGAAAACGGTGGATATTGTGCATATCTTGGGGTTGAATCAGGGGTAATGAGACTCAGCTCAGCATACTACTATGACGATGCAAGTCCAAGTTTGGGCATTGATAAAGCAACAAACAGATCATTTGAAGGATTGCCAATTAAATTCAGTTTTGGGTTTAAGTATTTTCTTCCATTATCAGACAACATTGATATAATTGCTGATATCGGTTATTTATCAGGTGGCATGAAAAGTGGTTTTGATGATTTACTGGACGATAATCCAATACTTTTAGCAAGAAATCTTTTACGAAATTTACCTGACGATTATCTTGACTATTTTAATGGAGGCGAATATTCAGGGAATTATGTGCAAGGCGACCTAAAAGGATTCCGAATTGGTATTGGGATTAAGTTTGATTTATTTGATATTAATTTATAAAAAACGATCATGAAGAAACTATATTTTTTACTGATACCTTTTGCAATTGCAACAGCAAGTTGCAATTATACAAACAATGATGCATATCAAACACATAAACAAGCAGGTGCCTGGCTTATAGAAAAAATTGAGCACTTTGAATGGGATAAAGTAAACAATAATTTCAAACTACTTGAAGCAATGGATGATGCAGGTTATGTACATTTATATGATAATGACGAAACAGGCTCTCTTGTTTATAGCAATAATTGTTATTTCAAAATAAAAAGTGGTATCACCTCCTGGGCACTCGATGAAGTTAAAAGTGCAACAGCATCCTCGGAATGGCACTATTGGTTTGCTGAAAACAACAGGCTTACCATATTTAATTATACACCTGTTGTTCAGTTAGAATATGGCACAGTTTATACTATTGTTGAAAATGGGAGAAATTCACAAATTTGGTATTACTATACTACAAATTCAAGCGGATTGCCCCAAAAAGAAGCGATGACAGTAAAAAGAGTAAAATTTTAAAGAAGGCCTGTATTAATTACTCTTTCTTTAACTTTTTAACTTCATTGACCAATTCAGGAACAATTTTTAAAGCATCACCCACAATTCCATAATCTGCTACCTCAAAAATAGGTGCTTCGGGGTCTTTGTTCACCGCAACAATTATTTTTGAAGAACTGACTCCTGCAACATGCTGAATGGCACCTGATATACCAAATGCAAAATACAAATTAGGAGCAATAACTTTTCCTGTTTGGCCTGTATGTTCGCTATGAGGACGCCAGCCTTCATCAGAAACCGGACGTGAGCAAGCTGTAGCTCCACCCAATATTTCTGCCAGTTCTTCTATCGGACCCCAATTTTCAGGTGCTTTCATTCCACGACCTCCCGAAATTACTATCTCAGCATCATTTAACAACACTTTTCCGGTGACTTTTGAAACATCCTTCAACTTTATTGCTGAATTATTTGCATAATCAGACATATCGTGAAAAATAATTTCAGCTTCTGAATTATTTTCAAAAATACCATATGCGTTTTGTGATAAAGTTATTACTTGCTTTTGCGTTTTAACTTCAATATCGGAATATGCCTTGCCTGTAAATAATTTTTTAGATACAACAAATGGCTTATAACTTTTTGGCAAACCAATAGCAGCAGCAACAAGTCCTGCATTTAATCGTACTGATAAACGCGGTGCCAATGCCTTTCCTGTGTTGTTATGTGCAAAAATTATCGTTTCAGCCGCTGCTTGCTGACATAAAGCCGATAGGATTGCTGAATAAACTTTCGGATCAAATACATTAATTCCTGTTTTGACCTGATGAATTTTCATTGCACCGTATTTCGCCAGTTTTACCAATTCATCATTATTAACTTCTCCTATTGAAACAATGTGTAAATCAACATTTAATTGTTTTGCCATGGCATAGCCATAAGATACCAGTTCAAAACTGATTTTTTTAAATTTTCCGTCCCAATTTTCGGTATATACAAATACTGACATAATCTTTTCTTTAATAATTTAATTAAAATGCTTTTGCTTCTTCATGAAGTAATCTGATAAGTTCTGCCGGATTTTCCGGATCAACTAATTTAACTTTTGCCTTAGGTGCAGGCAATTCATAAGTTAAAGGTTTGCAATATTCTTCACTGCTTACTACTTCCGACACAAGTAATGGTTTTGTACGAGCCATCATAATTCCTCGCATTGCAGGAATCCTTGGTTCTATGGCAATTCCTTTCTGAACAATAAGAACTACAGGACTTTGAACTTCCAATTGCTCTGTTCCTCCATCTATTTCGCGGTTAACCAATACAGTATTGTTTTCAATATCCAGTTTTGATACTGCCGAAACTGAATTCATATCAAGTATTTCGGCTAGCATACTTCCAACAGCATTTCCATTATAGTCACTTGATTCAATTCCGGCTAAAATAATGTCAAAACTTTCTTTTTTAATTACTTCTGCAAGCTGGAATGCAACAAAATATGCATCTTTAGGTTCAGCATTTATACGGAATGCATTATCAGCTCCAATAGCCAATGCTTTACGAATAGTTGCTTCGAAATCCTGTAAGCCAACAGATATAACTGCTACCGTTTCAACTGATGATGGATTTTTCTCTTTTAATTCAACTGCACGCGTAAGTGCCAATTCATCCCATGGATTTATTATCCATTGAACACCATTTGTATCAAATTTTGTATTGTTTTCGACAAATTTGATTTTTGTTGTGGTATCGGGAACATTACTTAAGCAAATCAATATTTTCATTTTAAACTCATTTTATTTGAACTGCAAAAATAATCATTTACTCAAACTGTGATAAGATGATAGCAAAGAAAATTTAAAGAGAAAAAAGAAGTATGGATAGCTTTCAACCAGCATTATTCCATTTTTTTTACAGAGCATTCTATTAAATATCAGGTGAAAATCTTCAATTTTAGAAAAATTCGCTGGATTTGAATGATTTTAAAAAAACTGAGATAAAGGTCAACAGCTATTTCTTGCTGGCATTAAACAGTAAATCTTTTTCTACTGTACTCAAACTATCATATCCTGATTTTGCAATCTTATCTAAGATTTTATCAATCTTAACCTGCTCCTCGTCATTTTTAACAGAAGGTTTTGTGGTGTACTTTACGGTTGGTTCATTATCTGAAACCACTTTAAATTTTACTTTCCTGGGTCTATCAGTTTTTTTACCAATACTTGTGAAAAAATCAATTATTCCACTCACCCATTTTCCTATATCAATTCCCTTTTTTAACTGATAAGCATAAATAAATCCGAATAAAGCTCCTCCTAAATGAGCAAAATGACCTCCTGTATTTCCATCTTTTAAACTTAAAACATCAATAACGACCAGAACAATTGCCAGATATTTTAATTTAACCTGACCAAAAAAGAGTAGAAAAACTGAATAATTAGGGAAATAGGTTGCAGTTGCAATAATTATTGCAATTACACTTGCTGATGCACCCACCATTCCTAACAAAGGATAATTATCACTTAACAATGGAATTGTCTGATAAGCAATCAGATATATTAATGCCCCGGCAAGGCCACCGGAAATATAAACATCAAACAGTTTTTTATTCCCCAAAAAATCGGTGAATATACGCCCGAACCAATACAGCATCAACATATTCACCAGAATGTGAAAAAAGCGGCTGTGCATGAACATATAAGTAATCAGTGTCCATGGCTTTACTATCACCTCGGAAGGTATTGCAGATATACTAAGGTTAAGAGTAATATATTGGTGAAAAACTCCGATTGGAAGTTTAAAGAGTGTAAAAATTACTTCTATCAACCCTATAACTACAAAGATTGAAACGTTTACCAGAATTAACTTAGTAATTACACCCTTATTTTTAAATAGGTTATAAACAAAATTACTGTTGATAGAGCTATATCGGTTCATGCAGCAAATTTATTATACAATTTTATTTTTGCTTCAAAAAGTTTTATGAAAGTAGCAGTAATAGGAGCATCTGAAAATACATCAAGGTATTCAAATATGTGCATAAATAATCTTTTAAACAAAGGTTATCAGGTTATTGCTTACGGGAATAAAAAAGGAATAATTAATCAAACTGAAATTCAGACTGAAAAAATTTACGCTGACAATATTCATACAATAACTTTATACATTGCTGCCAACAAACAACCTGAATGGTACGAATTAATACTAAAATGCAAACCCAAACGACTTATTTTTAATCCGGGAACAGAAAATCCTGAATTAAGTACGCTTGCTAAAAGCGCAGGTATAATGGTTATTGAAAGTTGCACCTTATTAATGCTCAATGTTGGCGATTTTTAATCCTTATTCGGTATTATTCGTGTAATTTAATTTCATATGAAATTTCTGCTGCTTTTTTCAGCATGGCACTTACACCACAATACTGGTTTTGCGATAAATTAATTGCCCTTTCTACCTTTTCTTTTAAAACATCTTTACCATAAATGTGGTAAATTATGTGAAACGATGAGTAAACTTTCGGATGAGTTTGAGTTTGTTCAGCACTGACTTCAACTTTAACATCCCTGAATGGTGTTTTCATTTTTGTCAGAATCGAAACTACATCCATTGCAGTACAACCGGCAAGTGCAACCAGCAAAAGGGGTTTAGGACGGGGACCATTACCGGTTCCACCATGTTCCTGATGTGCATCTACCTGAATATCAAATCCATCAACTGATGAAGAAAAAGCCATTGCTTCTTTCCAGTTTAATATAATATTTTCTGTCATTTTATTTTTTTTGATTCTTTTTTGTCAAATATAATGCCTTTAACACTCCCCTTTAAAATAATGAACAGATGGCACTACCTTTGCCAAAAATTCAGATTATTTACTTTGAGTTGACAAAGTGTATTAAGTCTGTTTAAGATTCAGTATGAATAGCAAGAGTTTATCAAATTACGACATATTAATTCAGAAGCTGGATGAATTCAGGAAAAAATTCTATAAAAACAGACTTATTCGTGGCCTTTTACTCCTTTTTGCTTTCTCCTTAATTTCATATCTCTTTATTGTAATTTCTGAATATTTTGGTCATTTCAGCACAGCTATCCGAACAGTTTTATTTTACCTTTATTTAATTATAAATCTTGTAATTCTGGTTTACTACATTATTATCCCTGTTTATAATATTTACAAACCCGGATTAAGCTACCTTGAAGCATCCAAATTAATTGGAAAATATTTCAGCAACGTTAAGGACAAACTGTTAAATACACTGGAACTTAAAAATATGCTTGAAGCCGACAGCAACAACCGTTTGCTGATTGAAGCAAGTATTGATCAAAAAATTGCTGATTTAAAACCAGTTCCTTTTTCTCTTGCTATAAATTTCAATGAAAACAAAAAATACCTCAAATACATTATACCACCACTGGTAATCATATTGATATTACTGATTGCAAGTCCTAAGGTGCTTACCGATAGTACTTTCAGAGTTGTTAATCACTCGGTGTATTTTAAAAAACCATCACCCTTTGATTATATACTGTTAAATAAAAATCTGAATGCAGTTAAAAATGATGAATTTATCATCAAAGTAAAAGTTTCAGGCAAAACTCTTCCTGCCAAAGTTTTTGCTCAAATTGATGGAAATGATTATTTAATGAAGGAAATTAAAAATGGAATATTTGAGTATAAAATCAAAACTGTACGTAAAGATTTCAGCTTCAGATTTGTATCAGGCAATGTTTTTTCCACAAAGTATAAAGTCAGAATAATTCCAAAACCCTTAATAAAAAGTTTTGAAATAGTTCTTGATTATCCTGCATATATTGGCAAAAAATCAGAAACTATAAAAAATACAGGTGATCTGAATATACCTGAAGGCACAAAAGTTCTTTGGAGATTTTTTACCGAAGATACAGAAAAATTAAATATACGGTTTGGCAATGATAATCAATCATATAAAGCCGACAGAAAAGGATTTTTATCCATCTCAAGGATTTTCAAAAAAAACACTTGGTATTCAGTCAATGTTGCCAATCAGTACATTTCTAACTTTGATACAGTCCAATATTTCATTTCTATAGTACCCGATGCCTATCCTCGCATTGATGTTTCGCAGGAGAAAGATTCAAACTATCAGAAATACTTGTATTTTGACGGAGAAATTGCGGATGATTATGGTTTAAGAAAACTCTTCTTCGTTTATCAGTACAATTCATCGGAGGATAGCACAATTTCAAAAGAATCTAAAAAAACAGAAATTCCTGTTTCAGGTGGCATCTATCAGCGCTTTATTTATACATTCGACTTAAATACCTTAAGAATAAAGCCGGGTGAAAGTATTGAATATTATTTTGAAATTTGGGACAATGATGGTGTAAACGGCAGTAAATCATCGCGTTCCAATAAGTTTTATTATAATGCTCCCAGCATTGAAGAAGTCGAAAAATTGGCTGAAGAAGCTAGTGAAGACCTTAAAAATGAGATGGAAAAAGCAGCCCAGAAAGCTCAAAAGCTACAAAAAGATATTCAGGATGCACAAAAAAAACTGATTGACAACAAAAACATTAATTGGGATGATAAAAAATTCATAGAAGATATTGTCAACAAGCAAAAAGAACTGAAACAACAAATTGAAGATATAAAGGAAAAATACATCGAAAATGTCAACAAACAGGATGATTATCAGCAACTAAGCCCTGAAATATTAGAAAAATATAAAGAGCTTTTCGACAAATTTGAACAAATTATGCCTGATGATATCAAAAAACTTTATGAAGAACTTGAAAAATTACTTCAACAAAATAAAAAGGATGAAGTTCAACAGGAACTTGATAAAATGAAACAAGATCAAAAAAGCCTGGAAAAAGAACTAGACCGTATGCTCGAGCTTTTTAAGCGTCTCGAATTTGAAACTAAAATTGATGAGCTGACTGAAAAATTAGATGAACTAAGTAAAAAACAGCATGATTTATCAGAAGAAACTGAGAAAACCAAAGAAAACAATCCTGATTTACAACAAAAACAAGAACAACTTAATAAAGAATTTGAAAAAGCAAAAGAAGATATTGACCAACTTGAAAAATTAAATGAAGAGCTTCAAAAGCCTCACGAAATGGAAAATACAGAGGAGCAGCAGGAGGATATTAAAGAACAACAGGAAAACAGTTTGGAGGAGATGAAAGATAACAAAATGAAAAAATCTTCTCAAAGTCAAAAAAATGCTTCTCAAAAAATGAAAGAATTGTCAGAAAAAATGAAATCCATGAAAATGAATATGGAAATGGAGGAAATGGAAATCAACGCTGAAAAACTTAGAAGAATTCTTGAAAATCTACTATTTGTTTCTTTTGAGCAGGAAAAATTATATGAACAACTTAAAAGCATAAACAACTACAATCCTCAATATGTTGAACTGACTCAACAACAAAAAAAGCTGAAAGACGATATGAATATGATTGAAGACAGTCTTTTTGCACTCAGCAAAGAGCTTCCAATGATTGAATCATTCGTTAACAAGGAGGTTGAAAGCATTAATTATCAAATGCAGCAAACATTGCAATTACTTGCAGACAGATATATGCAGGACGCCAGAAGCAAACAGGCATTTGCTTTGACTTCTATTAATAATCTGGCAGTTATGCTGTCTGAAATTCTTAAGCAAATGCAGGACGAAATGTCGCAAATGTCGGGAAAAGCCAATAAAAAATCGAAAAAGAAAAATAAAGGCAATTTGCCCGACTTAAAACAATTGCAAGAAGAGTTAAGCAAGCAGATTCAGGATATGAAAAAAAACGGCATGAAACCAGGCAATCAGATGAGCAAAGAAATGGCCCAAATGGCTGCCCGTCAGGAAATGATTCGAAATGCTATCAGACAAATGCAACAGGAAATGGGTTCAGGTGACAAATCAAATGATGAACTGACTAAAAAACTTCAAGAATTACAAAAATTGTTGGAAGAAAATGAAAAGGACCTTATTAATAAAAAAATAGATGCTGAAACTTTAAAACGCCAGCAGGATATAACCATCAAATTTCTTGAAGCTGAAAAAGCAGAAAAAAAACAGGATAAAGATGAAAAAAGAGAATCCAAAACAGCCAGAGAAATCTTCAATCAAAAACCACCTTCTTTAGAGGAATATTTAAAAAACAAACAAAAGGAAACTGAAATACTTGTCCCTGTACCTCCCTCCCTCTCACCATTTTATAAAATTAAGGTGAAAGATTATTTTGAAAACCTGAGTAATTAATTTTAATTTTTGTCAGTTTTATTGGCAATAGTAACTTTGCACATGGTACAACTCACAAATATTTTCCCCTATGCATATAAATTCTGAAAAATTTATCGGGAAAGGACTGGCCTTTGATGATGTTTTAGTTCTTCCTGCCTATTCTGAAGTATTACCCCGTGAAGTCAGCGTTCAATCAAATTTGAGCAGAAATATAAGGATTAACATTCCTCTGGTTTCAGCTTCAATGGATACTGTAACCGAATATGAAATGGCAATAGCGATGGCCCGTTTGGGCGGAATTGGTATAATTCATAAAAATATGAGTATTGAAAAACAAATTGCTCAGGTAAGAAAAGTAAAACGTTCAGAAAGCGGAATGGTTGCCGACCCTTTTGTTTTACCTTCTTACTCTACTGTGGGTGAAGCAATTTCATTAATGAAAGAACAAAGAATCAGCGGAATTCCTATTATTGACGAACACAACAAATTAGTAGGTATTCTTACCCATCGAGATATTTTCTTTGAAAAAGACATGAGCAGAACTGTTACTGACGTGATGACTGTTTTTGATAAACTGGTAACTGCTCCTTTAGGAACCAACATTCAGAAAGCAGAAGATATTTTAAGAGACAATAAAGTTGAAAAATTACCAGTAATTGATTCTGATGGCAAAATAAAAGGTTTATTTACCTTAAAAGATATAAAAAAGATAAAAGACCATCCTCAGGCTTGTAAAGATGAACTTGGTCGTTTGCGAGTTGGTGCAGCTATCGGTGTTGCTAAGAATACCCTTGAACGAGTAGAAAAACTACTTGCTGCAGGTGCCGACATTTTATCAATAGACTCAGCTCATGGAAATTCAAAGGCTGTAATTGAAATGATCAAAGAAATTAAAAAACACTTTCCTAAGGTAGAACTGATAGGGGGTAATACAGCACGTCCAAACGGTGCTCAACGACTTGTTGATGCTGGTGTTGATGCTGTTAAAGTGGGAATTGGTCCGGGTTCTATCTGTACTACTCGTGTTATTGCAGGAATAGGCGTTCCTCAACTGACTGCTGTTTACGATTGTGCTAAAGCTATCGAAGGTTCAGGTGTTCCGATTATTGCTGATGGTGGAATTAGGTATTCTGGCGATATTGTTAAGGCAGTAGCAGCCGGTGCAAGTACTATCATGGCCGGTTCTTTGTTTGCCGGAGTTGAAGAAGCTCCCGGTGAAACAATCATTTACGAAGGTCGTAAATATAAAACTTATCGCGGAATGGGCTCTGTTGAAGCTATGAAAGAAGGTTCAGGCGACAGGTATTTTCAGGATCCTGAAGATGAAATTAAAAAACTGGTACCAGAAGGAATTGTTGGCCGTGTACCCTATAAAGGTAATTTATCTGAAGTGGTTTATCAATATATAGGTGGATTGAAAGCAGGAATGGGATACTGCGGAGCACATGACATTTCAGAATTGCAAAATGCTCAGTTCATTATAGTTACATCGGCTGGTATCAAGGAAAGCCATCCTCATGATATAACCATCACTAAGGAAGCACCAAATTACAGTCCACATTAGGACTAATTCCAGGCACCAAGAATTAAGCCTGCAATTCCTAAGTAGATTATCTGATAGGCAGCATCAATTATCCATAATCGTAAAGATTTCAATTGATATAAATAATTAATTCCCATTGATGCAGCGTTAAAGAAAATGCCAATTGCCAAACCAGTATATAAACCTTGTACTGGTGTAAGATCGGTTTCGTTATGTCCCTGAATAAAAATGGCTAATCCATAAACCATAATTAACATCAGGATAAAACTACCACCCATTGTTTTAAACATACTTGATTTGCTGATATCTTCCTGACTAAGTCCTACTTCTTTTTGCCAGATTTTACCAAATAATGCAGTATACCAAAGCGAACCTAAAGCAAAAGCTGCTATTGCCGACACCAAGACAGCCAAATAATTAATATTGCATAAACTCATTTGAACTAATTTTAAAGGTTAAACAAAGGTGCAAATTTAGATTAATTCTAAATAATATCCAATAAGATTATTTTAACAATGCAGGATTAAGAATTAACTTTGAATACAAATTACTAATTACTAAAATTGAGTTAAAAAGTATGAGTAAAGAACCACAAGTTAGCAAAGCCTTTATGAGTTTTGCTCAGAATGCTCCTGAACATCAGAAAGCATGGATGGAATGTGTTTTCAAGCTTGGAGATGCCAGTCATCTCGACAAGAAAACCGCAACCCTTGCCTATATTGCGGTTTTAGCTGTATTAAGGCTCGAAAGCGGACTTCCGTTTCATGTCAAACATGCTAAATCGTTGGGTGCTACCCGTGAAGAAGTTATCAGTGCAGCTTTAGTGGGTTTGCCAGCAGCGGGGAATATTGTTACGGCAGCCATTCCTGTGGTGGTTGAAGCTTATGATGAAAGTTAAAACTTATTATTAATTATTAATGAAGGCCAATATGCCGGATTATTGACATAAGGGATTTAACCTTTTTTTTTGAATTATTCCTTTATCAGCTTAAAGTAAATATTATCACTATTGTCAAAGTTTAATTTCAGAATATAAATTCCTTTATTTAATGTTTGAATATCAATAAACTCACTGCTTGATTTCAAAACTCCCGTCCCAACAATATTTCCAAACATATCAATTATAGTGTAATTGTCAGGAATAGCATGTGTAAATTGAAGCTTTACATATGATTTTGCAGGATTAGGATACATTGTAACTCTTTCAGGTTCAAAGGTACCAATACTTGTAAGTTTCTTATTTGAAGCAATCCAGCTTGAAGCTAAACTATTATCCAGATTCAAATCTTTTAACATCAGATAATACCCATTACCATCAGCTTCTTCCGGCCAGGGTATAGAATCAAAGTAATTAACGTAATCTATAATATTGCCAAAGGCATCTGATAAAATCAATTTTTCCGATTTATTGGATAAATCTTTTTTATATTTACCGAAAGGAACAAAACCATAATAAACCTTAAAAACTGAGTCATTATTAGCGAGATACAGTTTTTTGCCTGACTCCAAAGTTGTATTTGCAGGGAATGAATATGTTATTCCAAGTCCGGAAAAGAATATTCCTGTCAGGTCTGTATTCTTAGCTGAATTATTGACTATCTCAATGAATTCTAAATCTGATGAAGAAAAATCCCCATCCTTCAACGGATGATAGTTAATTTTTGAGATAACCAGTTTCGGAGTTTCAACATTCGTACATGCCTCAAAGTTGCATAATTTGCTATTTAACCAGGTCATACGGGTTAGAATCCAGTTCTTCATGCTACTTATGTTATTATCCAAATTACCAACTGTACCCCATCGTTGTTGCTCTCTATCAGCAGCTTCAGCAATTATTGCATGAACAGAGTCAATTTTATTATAAATAATGTTTTTATTAAGGCATTTACCTGGAGCGGTCAGTTCTTTCCATCTTTTCGACAAATAGCAATTAAACAGTGGATCATCAAATAAATCTTTCCAGAATTTCGAACCATTATTGCTATTGTTATCGAATTGCCAAACATAGGTAAAACTTCGATTTAAGCCATATATAAACAAATCGTTTCCGTAAGTAAGATTAAAATCCCATACGGGTCCTGCTTTTAATTTACCAAGCCTGTCTTTATGGAAGTAAGTACTTAACTGATATGCATCAGCATTTGAAGACAATTCGCTAATAATCATATAGTCAATGAAGGAAAGAACATCAATCATTGAAGGATAACCATCCACAATTGATGCATTTTTAGAAGTTATTGCTGACTGAAGGTCAAAAAATACCTTTTTAATATAGTCATGCTGAGCAGATGTAATGCTGTCGGGTTCGGGAGTGTCATGAATATAACTGACATTCATAAAATATGATTCCATAGTCCATGCAACCGGGTCTCCTCCTGTGGTTTTATCTGCTTTAGTTATATAACCTCCTGTTACATCAGGATAAGTATTGTCATTCTTATCTGTTTCTATAATATTTACACGGTTTTTATCAACTTTTATCTTTTCTGTCAGAAGGTATATTCCCTTATAATCACCATTTACAACAACTTCAACATAAACTGTTCGTGGAGAATAATACCCCATATCAGCATATAGATTGTATGACAAAAAATCTCTGATTAAACCAGGCTCAAAAGGCAGATTATTTAGTACCCAGTCATTTTCTTCAGGCATACCAAGCAAACTGACATTATTATTGGTGATATTATCTTCTTTCCGGGTTTCAAAGCCATAGGGCTTTTTAGGTAAATTTTGAGAAGTACTTCCTCTGAGTTCAATAGCAATACGTCCCTTATAGTTAATAAACTCAATTTTATTTGAATCTGTAAGGTAATTCCTTGAACCATCCGGATGGTAAATAATCTTCATATTCCCTAAAACTTTTGGTTCATCAGGGATTTCAGCAGGTTTTCCTGTTTTTTTATCTATATCTGTGGTTATAATTATAATCGGTAAATTACTGTTTTTAAAGTTTTGTGACTTAGAATGCAAAAAACTAATAAATATAATAATCACACAAAAAAGATATTTTTTCAGCATCAGTTAATAATTAGGTTTTTCAATAGTATTTGCATAGACGAATAATATGCCAGAAAGTTTATTTTCGATATACCTCTTTAAATGACGGTCGTCTCATTAATTTCAAATTTTTAAATTTCGACATTTATTCTATCTTTAACCTAAATTTCAAATCAAGTAAAAAACTTATGACAAAAGTTTATAAACCAAAAAATCAAATCAGAATAATAACAGCAGCTTCCTTATTTGATGGTCATGATGCAGCTATAAATGTAATGCGGAGGATCATTCAAACGAGCGGAGCAGAAGTAATGCATCTCGGACACGACAACTCAGTTCAGGAAATTGTAGATTGTGCAATACAGGAAGACGTTCAGGCTATTGCTATTACATCATATCTGGGAGGACATATAGAATTTTTTAAATACTCATTAATCATTGTTTTGAATGAATAAATCATTCCTAAGTTAAAGCAAATCTAGTATTTTTATAAAAGGAAAGACAAAACATTTTCTCTTCTTATTCACAAATGAAAAGAAGCAGCCTAATACATTGATTATCAATTAACTCAATGTAAAATACTCAAATCTGAGAAGTTATTCTGACTTAGTTTTGTACTCTGTACGCTGATAATCCAAAATACAGCAAGAATGAATATATGATGGTCCCAACTCCGATAAACCAGGTAGCATCATATCCGAAAGCATCAATGGATGAAAACAACACAAGGATAATAATAGTATAGACAATCAGGCCCCATGAAAAATACTTAGCCAGTTTTTTACCGTAATCTTCCCTGAATTTTGAAGCGCTGAAGCCTACGACTGCTGCAAAAACTACAGCAATTACGAATGATAAGATCAAAACATAAGTCAGTGTTTCGTGTTCAGTTCCGGGGTATTCTTCGAGAAAAACCAGTGGAGCTTCGTACAATACGATCAGCGCATAAAGCCATGGCAGCATCAGGATTAGCGTGACAATCCGGATGAACATGTTCATCTTTTCCTTTGGTACTAAAACATACATTAACCACAAAGAAAATGGCATGATAAAATAAAATCCTGCACTGGCTATCCTTCTGATCAGTTCATATTCGCAACCTCCCCAAAGACCCATATCACCAATATGATAAACTATCAGTGAGAAAAGCAGGAAAATAAAAGGCGTTTTTTCTTTCGTTTTACTTTGCCTGAAAACAAGAATCAGCAATAGCAGCAAAACAATCAGTGTAATGAGTGAAACAATCCATTTCATAGAAACCTCCATTTTTATGTTAAAGAAAAAAAATTAAAGTCAAATTTCTACAGGAAACGGTTGGAAAATTTTCCGAAAAAGCAGGAAAATTTCAAATTGATAAGAATAATTAGCGGGTCTAAATTACTCAAATTTTAAAAATCCTGAAAATTAATCAGATATTTTTTATTACTGCGAATTTACATGTATTAATTTGGTTATCTACCACTTACACAACTTAATACTCGAATATAGGCTCAGTTTTCCTTTGCCTTCATTCCAGCCTTCCTCTCAAATTTCAACTTCCCAAATTTCCATATTCATCAGCACATTTCCTTCACCACCTCCTCTTCCTTAATTTTCACATTCCCTTTATCTTTGCCCCATAAAATAATTTGATAAACAAGCTAATGACAGAAGTATATAAACCTAAAAATCATATCAGGATTGTTACAGCAGCTTCCTTATTTGACGGGCATGATGCAGCTATAAATGTAATGCGCAGGATTATTCAATCGAGCGGAGCAGAAGTAATACATCTCGGACATGACCGTTCAGTTCAGGAAATTGTAGATTGTGCAATACAGGAAGACGTTCAGGCTATTGCTATTACATCATATCAGGGAGGCCATATAGAATTTTTTAAATATATGTACGATCTGCTTCAGCAAGCCGGTTGCGGTCATATCAAGATTTTTGGTGGCGGAGGTGGTGTTATTTTGCCTGAAGAAATTGAAGAGCTGCATGCTTATGGAATTACAAGAATTTATTCTCCGGATGATGGACGTGCAATGGGATTGCAGGGCATGATTAATGACCTGATGATGAAAAGCGATTTTCCACTTGGCAATCTGTTAAACGGTGAATTGAAATCGATTGAAAAGAAAGATTTTCATTCTATAGCCCGACTGATATCGGCAGCCGAGAATTTCCCGGATACACTTAAGGAATTAAAAATAAATTACTCAGGCGAGCACAAATGCAGTGAAACACCGGTTTTAGGTATAACAGGTACGGGAGGTTCAGGAAAATCGTCAATGGTTGACGAACTCGTCAGAAGATTTCTGGATGACTTCCCCGATAAAACATTGGGAATCATATCTGTAGATCCTACCAAACGTAAAACCGGGGGTGCCTTACTTGGAGACAGAATTCGTATGAATTCTATTCATAATCAAAGGGTTTATATGCGTTCACTGGCTACCCGTCAATCTAACCTTGCCATGTCAAAATATGTGAAAGATGCCGTTTGTATCCTTTCCAAAGCGAAATTTGACCTGATTATTCTTGAAACTTCAGGAATCGGACAATCTGATACAGAAATTATTGACCATAGCGATGTTTCACTTTATGTGATGACACCTGAATATGGAGCCGCTTCGCAGTTGGAAAAGATTGATATGCTTGACTTTGCTGATGTTATTGCTCTCAACAAATTTGATAAAAGAGGTGCTTTGGATGCATTGCGTGATGTCAAAAAGCAATATCAGCGCAATCACAAGCTTTGGGAGATAGGAAGTGATGAAATGCCTGTATTCGGAACTATAGCTTCACAATTTAATGACCCGGGTGTAAATCAGTTATACCGAAAGATTATTCATAAAATTGAAGAAAAAACAGGTAAAAAATTCAACACTTCTGTAGAACATACCGAAGAAATGTCGGAGAAAATTTTTATCATTCCGCCCAACAGAACAAGATATTTATCTGAAATTACAGAAAGCATCAGGAATTATAATGAAAGGACAGAAAAGCAGGCTGAAATAGCCAATTGTTTGCAGGGGATAAAAAGTTCAATTGATTTAGCCAGAACTGAAAAAAATGAAAAATTAGCACAAGAGCTTGAAATTTTGTACAATACAAAAGAAGCAGACCTTGACCCAAAATGTAAAAAGATACTTGATGGTTGGAACGAAAAAGTGAATTGTTTCCGCCAGGCTGAATTTGTGTATAAAGTAAGGGATAAAGAATTCAGGATTAAAACACATACCGAATCATTATCTCACCTTCAAATTCCAAAGATTGCAATGCCAACTTATTCAAGTTGGGGAGATATTTTAAAATGGAATCTCAGAGAAAATGTTCCTGGTGAATTTCCTTATGCAGGTGGTGTTTTTCCATTTAAACGTGAGGAAGAAGACCCAACCCGTATGTTTGCCGGAGAAGGCGGACCTGAACGTACCAACAAACGTTTTCACTATGTTTCGAGAGGTTTAGCTGCAAAAAGGCTTTCTACTGCATTCGATAGTGTTACCCTATATGGTCGTGATCCTGATGTTCGTCCTGATATTTATGGGAAAATCGGAAACTCAGGGGTTTCAATCTCTTGCCTTGATGATGCTAAAAAACTGTATTCAGGTTTCAATCTGGCCAATCCTAAGACATCAGTATCCATGACTATAAATGGCCCCGCTCCTACTCTGGTCGGCTATTTCATGAATGCTGCCATTGACCAGCAATGCGAGATATATATTAAACAAAATGGACTGGAAAAGGAAGTTCATCAGAAAATAATTGATTTTTATAAAGAAAAAGGGACTGAAAGACCTTCCTATCAAGGTCAGATTCCGGAAGGAAATGATGGTTTGGGCTTAATGCTACTGGGAATCACAGGTGATAAAGTATTACCAAAAGATGTCTATGAGAAGATAAAAGCAGAAACTATTTCAGCTGTGAGGGGAACTGTTCAGGCCGATATACTGAAAGAAGATCAGGCACAAAATACCTGCATTTTTTCAACAGATTTTGCTCTCAAAATGATGGGAGACATTCAGGATTATTTCATTAAAAATTGTGTCAGGAATTTCTATTCTGTTTCAATTTCGGGTTATCATATTGCAGAAGCAGGAGCCAATCCCATTTCTCAGCTAGCTTTTACTCTTGCCAATGGGTTCACATACGTTGAGTATTATCTCTCAAGAGGTATGAATATCAACGACTTCGCTCCAAATTTATCCTTCTTCTTTTCCAATGGCATTGATCCTGAATATTCGGTGATTGGACGTGTTGCAAGACTGATTTGGGCAAAGGCAATCAAACTTAAATATGGCGGAGACAGCCGTTCTCAAAAACTGAAATATCATATTCAGACATCAGGTCGTTCACTTCATGCACAGGAAATTGATTTCAATGACATCCGGACTACATTACAGGGATTGTATGCCATTTATGACAACTGTAACTCATTGCATACCAATGCTTATGATGAAGCCATCACCACTCCGACTGAAGAATCGGTACGTAGAGCACTTGCCATCCAAATGATAATCAATCACGAGTTTGGACTGGCCAAAAATCAGAATCCCAATCAAGGTTCTTTCATCGTGGAAGAACTGACAAATCTGGTGGAAGAAGCAGTTATGGCTGAGTTTGACAGGCTTACTGATCGAGGAGGAGTTTTAGGTGCTATGGAAACCATGTATCAGCGTGGTAAAATACAGGAAGAATCCTTATATTACGAAACATTGAAGCATACCGGTGAGTTACCTATCATGGGTGTTAATACTTTCCTTTCCGGCAAAGGATCACCTACTGTAATACCCGGAGAAGTCATTCGGGCCACACCTGAAGAAAAAGAATATCAGATTAAAATGATTAAACAACTTCATAAAACCTGGGAACAGGAAGCCCTTAATCAGCTTGATAACTTAAAGCATGCAGCACTTCACAACCAAAATATGTTTGAAACTCTGATGGAAGTAACAAAGTATTGCTCAATAGGACAAATATCAGAAGCATTGTTTAAAGTTGGTGGACAATACAGGAGAAACATGTAGATTAATATACAGATTATTAGATATTTACATGAATACTTATGCTAAATTTTAATCATTAATCTTTAATTTTGAATCTTAAACCTATAATTATTCTATCTTTCAGCCCTGAAAAAATCATTTAAAAATGGCAAATTACAGAGTTTTAGTCATTAATCCGCGTTCAAACTTTACTAAAATAGCAGTTTATGACAATCATGAACTGGTTTTTTTAAATAAAGTAATGCATCCTAAAGAAGAACTGGCAGCATTCAATGAAATCAATGACCAGCACGACTACAGAAAAGATATTGTTTTCAGAGAACTTGCTGATGCCGATATTGACATTCAAAGTATTAATGTTGTGGTTGGCAGAGGTGGGTTAATAAAACCTGTTAAATCAGGAGTTTACGAAATAAATGAAGCCATGGTTTACGATTTATTTCATTCTCCTTTTGGTGCCGATCAGGTTAATTTTGGTGGCTTGATTGCCAATGATATAGCTAAATTACTAAATATTAAAGCATATACCTGCGACCCTGTGGTTATTGACGAACTCGATGATATTGCTCGTATTTCTGGGCATCCCGAATTTGAAAGAAAATCGGTTTTTCATGCATTAAATCAAAAATCAGTTGCTAAAAGATTTGCAAAAGCTTTTAACAAAAAATACGAGGAAATCAATCTGATAGTTGCTCATCTTGGAGCAGGAATAAGCATTGGGGCACATCGCAAAGGCCATGTTGTAGATGTCAACCAGGGATTTGATGGTGAAGGACCTTTTTCACCCAAGAGAAGCGGAACATTACCTTCCGGTGATTTAATAAAAATGTGTTTCAGTGGCAAATTTTCTGAAATGGAAATGCTTAAAAAAGTTTCAGGAAAAGGTGGAATGACAGCCTATTTTGAAACTGAAGACATGAAAGAGATTGAAAAAAGAGCTTTAAATGGCGACAATTATGCAAAGCTTATTTATGATGCAATGGCTTATCAGATAGCCAAATATATTGGTATGATGTATCCTGTGCTTTATGGCAATGTGGATGCAATTCTCCTGACAGGTGGTATTGCCTTCAGTAAGTATTTTACCGAACAGATTTCTCAAAGAGTTGAAAAACTGGCACCTGTTCATATTTATGCAGGTGGAGATGAAATGGAAGCACTTGCATTGAATGTCATTTCTGCTCTCGAAGGTGAATTACCATTAAGTGAATATAAGTAAAAATATCATGAATTTCATACAGTTTTGCCTGATATCATTTCTATTTATAGTAAATACGGGCTGTAATAATACTAAGAATATGAGTACAATAAACAAAACTACTGTTACTGAACTCGACATCAACCGCTATATGGGTGTTTGGTATGAGCTGGCTCGTTATCCTCATTCTTTTGAAAAAGACCTTCAAGGTGTTACTGCTACTTACACCTTAAGAAGTGATGGTAAAATTACCGTGCTGAATCAGGGATATAAAGATTCGGTAAACGGTAAACTGAGTAAAGCAAAGGGAAAAGCTAAACGGCCTAATGACAATCAACCCGGAAAATTGAAAGTTTCTTTCTTTTTATTTTTCTATGGCGATTATTACGTACTTGAACTTGATAAAGACTATCAATGGGCAATTATTGGCAGTAAAAGTGATAATTTTCTCTGGATTTTAAGCCGCAAAGCTCATGTTAGTGAAGAATTATACAACTCTTTATTACAAAAAGCCTCCTCACGCGGCTATGATTTAAGTACATTGCAGAAGGTTGACCATAAATAAAAACGGGAAAACATTTAGTATCTTTCCTTTTATAGCCCCACATAAGCCAACTGACATAAACCTAAACAACCTTATCTGAATACAAACAGGGACTCAGATGATTATTACCATTTCTCTTCAAAATTCATATCTGTACATTTTTAGTTTTTTTTAAACAATATTTATTTACATTTGAACCTCATTTCTTTTATGTCTAATAGTTCAGAAAAAATATAATGGCAAAGACTCAATCTAACAATAAAGAACAACCACTCGAAAAAACACTCTGGTTAACAGCAGATAAATTAAGAAAAAATATTGATGCATCAGAGTACAAACACATCGTTCTGGGTTTAATCTTCCT
>Ga0209835_1000636_pt1 | contig 21973 bp, 21 predicted proteins | sample LakKivwa52mmetaG_FD_184138 | JGI IMG/M metagenome (GOLD analysis project Ga0209835, IMG submission 184138) | Anoxic lake water microbial communities from Lake Kivu, Rwanda to study Microbial Dark Matter (Phase II) - Lake Kivu water 52m metaG... | ecosystem: Environmental > Aquatic > Freshwater >...
GTGCCGGGGTATGTGGGCGGCGGCCCCGTAAGGCGCGCGGCGCCCCGGTCAACCCGGAGGCCATGTTTCGCCGCTCGCTTCCGCCGGACCTCCTGGACTACTTCGACGACGCGGTCCCCGTGTCGGACCCGTCGTGGCAGGATGAGTTTGGGCGGGTACTGACCGCCCGCTACCTCCACGCGTGCCGGCAAGCCGAGACCTGCGATACAGAGTCGGGCCGTCTGCTGTGGGACAAGCGGGCGATGGAGTGGGGCGCGGAGCTCAGGAAGCTCAAGGGCTTGGAGCTGCAGCAGTCCGCCCAGGGCACTCCCGGTGCAATCGAGATCACCATCGCCGGGGAGGAGGTGCCGGATGGGGGCGGCGCCTGAGATCGTGCGCACCAGCATCGGCATCCCGAACCTGACTTCGACGGCATGGTCCGACTTGCTGCCTTTCCAGCGGGACGCGGTGGAGACGGACGCTGGCATCATCATCTCCGAGTGGGGCCGTGGAACCGGGAAGAGCAGCACCCTCACCCTCAAGGCGCAGAAGATCTCTTTCCGCTGGCCGCGGCTCCGGGTCCTCGTGGTGGCCCCGTCGCAGAAGACCCTCGACGACGGAATCTTCTCTGTGATCGCCCAGAGTGACGACTGCTACCGAGAGCAGTACGGACACAGCCTGATCGCCAAATGGAGTACGTCCCCGCAGATCAACAAGCTGACGTGGGCAAATGGCTCGATGTGGAAGTTCCGGCTCGGGTCCCGCATCGACGACGTGCGCGGCGGCAGCTACGGGATGATCCTTATCGAAGAGGCGGGGTACGTGGAGGCGACGCAAGTCTCCTGGTCCGCCTTCGTCCCCTGCCTCCGCGGATACGGTCCGCACGTGATCCTGGCCGGCGGGACCCCGGCATCACCGACGTCGGTCCTTGAAGTGCTCAAGGAGGTGCATCGCCAAGGGAAGGCGCGGACGTACTACAGCCAGGCGGCGACGTTTCAGAACCCTCACTTCCCGGCGACTACCCTGGACCTGATGCGGGCGACCCTGAGCCGTGAGGCGTGGGAACGCGAGGTCGAGGGCAAGATGCGGACCTTGTCGGGGTTGGTGTACCCCGAGTGGGACCCCCGCATCCACGTGATCGACTTCGACCCGGTCCGCGAGCTCACGGCGCCCGGGTGGGAGTTGTACGAGATCGTGGACTGGGGCTACAACCTCGCGCACCGGACCACCATCGCCGTGCGGCAACTGGACCCATCGGAGCCCCCGACCGTGGTGGTGGTGCGGGACATCCCGCTGGAGCGCGTGAGCACGGAGACGATCTGCAAGGGGATCGCCGCGGATTTCAACCGGCTCCCGATCAACGCCCGTGCGGTGATTGCGGACCCGTACCCCCCGCAGGCGTTTGAGGCGGGCCGCAAGATCCTGTATCGGTACGGTCTTCAGGTGGTAGCGGAGAAGCGACCGGAGCGGCGCGAGGTCGTCAACACCGCGGAGTTTGTGCGCAGGATGCTCATGTCCGCGGACGGCAAGCCCCACCTCTTCGTCACCCGAGAGGTGGCGGCTCAGGAGTGCAACCGCCCCGGTGGGCGCGGGACCTGTGCGTCGTTCGCTACCTACCGCCTGACCGAGGCTGTCCACGGGTCCGGTGTCTTTAGGGACAAGCCGAAGGACGACAACTACACGGCGCACGCCATGGACTGCCTGCGCTACTGGCCGATCAATATGCACCGGTTTGGTTATCGGTGGCCGATTGTGGTACGTTACCCGGATGGGAGGGCAGGATGAAGCAGAACACGGTGGAGCAGGAGCGGAGGGACCGGGCGGGGGGCGTGGTCAACGCGACCGTCTGGCAGGAGATCCGGCGGATCGTGGACGGGGAGAGCCACGCCTTGGCACGGGAGTACGTACAGCGCCACTACCCGCGGGCCTGGGCCCGTGGGGCGGTGCGGTCGCTGTACCTGCCGATCCTGCCCTACGCGTGCCGGATGGCCGCAGGGGCGATGGATCTGCCGTTCCGGGTCAAGGGGCCGGATGCGTTCCGGGCCCTCGTCAAGCGGTGGCGCCCGATCCTGTCCCGTGCGTGGCAGGTTCGATTCGCTGGCGGGTCGTCGTTCGTTCACGTCCAGCGGCATCGCGACCGGCTGATCCTCGGGCACCTGTGGTCCGATGGGATCGAGGTCCTGGCGGACCCGGCGGCCCCGACCGAGTGGGATCTGCTCCGGGAGGTGCGGATCAAGGTCCAGGGGGAGCGGTGGTACGTCTACCGGCAGACGGAGGACGGCGGCGTGGAGACGCTGGACGGGTGGGCCGCGGGGTCCGACATGGCGCCCATCCAGGGGCCTGCGACGGAGTGGGGCGTGGTGCCGGTGTTTCCGGCGTACCGCGACGCACCGGACCGACTCCAACCGGAGGGTGACCGCACCGTCCTGGACGCTCATGTCGCGGCGGGCCTCCAGCTCAGCGACATCGAGTATCGCCGGGTGTACCGGGCCGGGGTGCTGTGGCGGAAGACCGACGCGGCGGGCCCGAACGTCATCGGCCCCGGTGGCGGCGAGGTGGAGACGGGGTATGACACCGTACAGGAGCTAGGGGACCAGGACGCCATGGGGCTGGTGGAGAGCTCCCTCAAGCCCGCCGAAGACCTGGACTACATCGCCGGGTATCTGCGGCTCGTGGCGAAGACCATGGGCCTGCCCCCGGAGCTGTTTGTCACCGGGAGCAGGGCAGAGACAGGCGCGGCGAAATCCTGGGACTACGCCCCGCTTCTGGACTTGCAGCAGGCGGACCGTGCGGCGGCCGACGAGTGGCTGGCGGAGTTGGTGACGTACACCCGGCCGATCCTGGAAGCGGAGGGGGTCCTGGGTCCTGGAGACGAGGCGGAGATCCGCACGGTGGCGCCGAAGCGCCCGGCCCCGGACAACCCGGCAGCGTACTACCAGGGCCTCGAACTCGGGTGCCGCCTTGGCGCGACCTCCGTGGTCAAGGACATCTCGGAGCGGATGGGCGTGTCCCTCCAGGAGGCGGAGCGCCTGGCCGGGATCAACCGGAAGCAGAACGCGGCCCTCGGTATCGGCACGGTGGATGACCGCGGTGGCGGGCAGGCGCCGCTCCCGGCCGGCAACACCCAGGCGGTGACGCGGTAATGGCACGTCCCCGCGGACCGTCGAAAGGCAAGTCGGGATGGCAATGGTCCCGCGACCCGAAGCCGGAAAAGCTGGCCGGCCTGGTGCCTGCGGCGGTAACGGCGGCACAGAACACGATCCGCAGGTACCTCCCAGAGATCGCCCGTGGCGTGGTGGCGCGCATCCGGCAGCGCGGCACGGTGGTCAAGGACGGACGGGAGGCGCCGATCCCCGGGTACAGCGAAAAATACATCAAGCGCCTGCACAGGGAGGGACGGCCGACAAACCCGGACTACACCTACAAGGGCGGTATGCTGGATCACCTCCGGGGCCGCATGGTCCGTGTCGGAAACGCAATCGAGGGCCGGGTGAGCCCATATGGCCGCATCGACACACTGGACCGCGAGGGCAAGGGCAAGCAGGAGGGTATGATCTGGCGGGAGCCGTACAGTTACACCGACGCCCGCCGCGGGATCGTGGTGTCGGTCCCCGGCCAGTGGATACGCCCAAGGGGCCGCAAGGAGGGCTGGACGCGATCCAGCCGAACGCTGGTCTACAACGCCCACCTGATGAATCTGCTGGTGTCGCGCAAGGGGGAGGGGCACTGGACGTCCGGCATGATCGCGACGCATCACATCCTGGCCCTGACCGCAGCGGAGATGCAGGAGTGGTCCCGCCTGATCGTCGCGGGCCTGATCGAGCCCGCATGGAGGGTCGTGCAACGCGTCGCCGGTCGTTGACGTTCTGTCACGAAACAGAAACCGCTTGACAAGTTGTCATGCCATCTTGACACTGTAGGCGTCAGGAGGCGATGACAATGGCCGACGAAGACAAGATCAAGGCAATGGAAGCCGAGATCGCAACACTCAAGAAAAGCCACGTGGATCTAGCCGAGGCCCTCCAGGGTGCGAGGACCGAGCGCGACGCCGCGGTGGCACGGACTCAGGCATGGGAGGGGACGCTTGCGGAGGGGGCCGTTGCTCCGTATGTGGAGCGACTGGTTCATCCGTCCGTGGCGTCGCTCCTACCCAAGCCTCAGATCGATCCGCAGACCGGGAAGGTGACCGAGGAGTGGCGGAAGGCGATGGACGCGTGGGAGCAGGAGCATGGGTCGCTCCTCAAGCCCGCGACGCCCGGCCGGACCGCAACACCTGGGGCCCCGAACGGTGGACCGGGTCAGGGTGCCCCCGGGCGCCCGTCCACCCCGACCGCAGATCCGCGGGGGGGTGTCCGTGACATCCACTATTGGCGTCGCCTACAGGCTGAGCACCCGGCGGAGTTCCGGGCGCGGTGGCAGGAGTACACCGCGTTCATGCAGCAGTTGGGCGGCGCCTCCTAACGGAGGTGACCCATGGCCGATCCCGTTTCCACGAACCGTCGCGACATCCCCGCCGCCTGGCAGGGCCAGATCTTCGACGAGCAGTTCCTCGTCAACTACGCCCGGCGGCCCAACATCTTCCCCCTGTTCCGGGTCAAGGGCGCCCCCGCCGGCGTCCGCACCGTCAAGATCCCGGTGATCGGGGCCCTGGCGGCGCAGGACTTCACGCCCGGGTCCGGCGGCCTCGTGACGTTCCAGACCGGGACGCAGTCCACGGTCGAGGTCGCGCTCAACACCTTCAAGGAGGTGTCGACGGCCGCGGACAAGTTTGAGGTCCTCCAGTCCGACCCGGACGCCATCATGGGCCTGACCGCGTCGATGTCCGAGGCCCTCCTGGCCGCGGTGGACACCGACGTCCTGACCCTGTGCGCGGCGTACACCTCGCTCCCGGCCTCGCAGCAGTTCGCGACCGTGGCGGGGTCCGGCGTGGACCCGACGACCGAGGCCGCCGTGAGCAAGGAGATCGAGCGGCTCGCCATGCTCAGCATGGTGAAGCTCGACGAGCTCCTCGGCGTCGGCGTGGGGACCCGGCGGATCGGCCTGGACTCCTACCTCTTCCGCTACCTCCTCAAGGACAGCGCGAAGCAGTCCCCGGAGCGGACCGACCTGACCTTCGGGGCGGTGTCGGGGATGGCGAACATGATCCAGGGCGCGGAGGTCTACAACTTCGGCAGCACGTCCAGGTCGTACGACTCGTACAACGCCGAGACGCTGATCAAGTTCTACACCTTCATCCCGGACTCCCTGGCCATCGGCATCCAGACCCCGCCGAACATGGACCCGCCGTTCTACGACCTGACCAGGAAGTCCACGATCTACAGCGCGGACGAGGTCTACGGCATGAAGGCCGCCCTCGCCCGCGGCTTCTGCGAGTGCACGGTGCGCGTGGACGGAAACGTCTTCGGGCTCTAGCCCGGCGGCGTGGGGGGTGACGCATGATCCTGGCGAAAGCGACGGCCGGCACGATCCGATACCTGCTTTCGCCGGGGTCTGCGCCGTCCTCGGTGACGTGGTCGCTCTACGATCCAGAGGGCAACGCCCACCTCACGGGACAGTCTGCAACGGTGCCGACAGCCTACGCGGTGACGTCCGGTGCCGAGAACGCCGCCCCCGATGACGTGACCCTGACGTGCGGGACGGCCCCGACGCAGATCGCGTCCGGGGACATCGCACGGATCACGGACACCTGGGGGCGGCAGCACGACGGGATCTGCTATGGCCGGTCCGGCGTCTACCTCCGGGTGGCCGACGTTGCGGCGGCGGAGGTGCTCGGTGCAGGCACGGTGTACGACCCGGAGATCCGCATCGCGATCCCCGGCGCCGAACTGGACGCAACGGGGGACGGCTGGCGCCTGGACCTCGTGATCGTCCGTGGCGGCGTCACCTCCCTGGATACCCTGTGGGTGTCGGTGGGCCTGTACGTGGTGGACATCGACGTCTCGCCGCGGGAGGTGATCGACCGGCACCCCGAGATCCGGTCCGACCTGGCCCACGTCGAGACGCGGCGGGACTGGCCGCGTATTACGGCCCGGGCCCGGCGTGAGGTGGAGAAGCGCATCCTCGCACAGAAGCTCTGGTACACACAGATCGTAAGCCCGGACGGCCTGCGGGATGCGGTTGCCGCGGCGTGTTGGATGCTTCTGGCGGCGTCCTATGTCCCGGATGGGCAGGACCCCGGAGCGTGGATCGATCGCGCCCGGTCGGAGTTTGCCGAGGCGGTGTCCGAGTGCCTGGCCGGCGCGCACGTGGACCGAGATCTCGACGGCAAGATCACGGACGATGAGGCGTCGGCGCCGGCCCGCACGTCCTATCAGGCGCGCTGATGGGTGGACTGACAGACCCCCTCACCACCCTCCAAGGGTGGCTGCGTGCCCGCCTCCCGGCTGGCTCCCGGCTGGAAGTGGTGGACGAGCAGTGGCTGGACGAGCTGGCACAGTCCGGGCAGCGGGTGGATCTGACCTGGGGGATCGTGGTGCGGTCCCTGCGGGTGTCGGTGTCCGACCTCGCGTCGGCCCGGATGGTGGTGTCCCTGAGCCTGCTCGGTGTCTGGTCTGTGCGGCGTGACCTGACCTACATCGCCCGATCTGTGCGCCAGGTGGCACAGGTGGCGCGGGCGATTCAAACGACGACGTGGCCCCCCGGGGTAGACGTGATCGAGATCCCCGAGGAGCTGCCATATATCGACCGGGCCGGGATCACGGCGGTGGAGATCCCCGTGGCGGCACAGGTCGAGATGGAGGTGTGACTATGGCCTACCCGCGGACCATGCGCGGCATCCTGGAGATCGGAGAGGAGAGCGCCTGGGGCGCCGGGTCGGCGTCCCTGGCCTATCTCGCCACGAAGGAAGTGTCCTTCCCGACCGGGCACGAGTACGAGCCCGGCGACGACATCACGCAGTACGATGCGGAGGACGTCGGCAGCATCCTGTACCAGCCCGGCGACGTCCAGATCCGGTGCGGCCTGCACCCGGCGGTGGCCGAGTGGCCGGTTGGGAAGCCGGACCTGGGGGACCTGCCCCCGATCTTCACGCTCCTGAAGTCGGCCCTTGGCGGTGCGCTGGCCGGGGGCTACGGGGTGACGACGACCGGCAACACCACTACGGTGTTGCAGTTCGACCCCTACGGCGACACCCCGGCGACGCTCGGCTTCAAGGTGGGGGAGCCGGTCTGGGTCAGGGTGGCCGGCGGCGCCAACGTCCTCGGCTACAACACGATCAAGACGGTGAACAACACGGCGTTCACCGTCACCCTCCGGTCCCCGGTCCCGTCCGCGCCCGGGGACGCAGCGGTCGTCTACGGCGGGTTCGCCTGCCCGAAGCTCACGACCCAGACTTCGACGAGCCTGGAGGCCCTCTGGACCGGCGAGGCGTCCTACGATGTCCGCCAGGCGCTCGCGTGCGCCCCGTCCTCGCAGACCATCGCGGTGCCGTTCCGCGGGCTGGCGGAGCTCACGACCACCCTGCGGTCCGCGCGCCCCGTGCCCCCGGACCCGAGCGAGTCGGGCGGCGGGGTGTCGCAGCAGTCCTACCCCTACCCCGAGGCCAGCCAGGCGATCCACGGCGGGCTGTACCTGTGGGACGGCGCCGTCAATCACAAGCTAACGGGCGGCGTCGACATCGACCTCGGCATCGAGCTGTCCGAGGTGCCCGGGATCAACGGCGTGGACCCGAACGGGATCGCGGCATTCGTGCTCACGGCCCGCAAGATCCGGGTGAAGCTCACCCCGGCCTACGTCGACACGACCATGTGGGAGGTCTTCCAGAACCCCCCGGCGTCCTCGGTGCTGACCGGGTGGTGGGGCGTGGGCCCGCGGTGCTGGGGCTTCCAGATCCCGCAGGCCATCGTCGTGTCCTCGCCGTCCTGGACCGACGAAGAGGGCAAGATCAACCTGTCCGTGGAGTTCGGCGCGGCGGAGTACACCGGCGACACCGGGACTCCGGGCGCGGCCGATGCCATCGACAAGCCCTTTGTCATCGGGTGCATTGCGGGCGACGCGTCCTAGCACCCTTGTGCCGGGGGCCGTGGCGCCTCACCCGGCCCCTGGCTCCACAGCCGACCATCGCGGAGGCGGCGATGCTTCGATTTCCCAAGCGCAAGACCGACCGAGTACGTCTGATCCTGTCCGCGGACGATGCCGTGGACCTGTCCACGCCGGAAGCACTGGAGGGCTTCCGCCGCTACCGGGAGACGCTCGACGAGCGGCACCTTACCCTGCGCGGCCAGCCCGTCCGGTGGGTGCTGCGTCCCCTGACCGTGGGCCTGTTCGAGGACGCGACGGAGAGCCCTGGTGCGGGCCGTGGACAGGTCCGCACGGAGCGGCGACTGCTGCAGGCCGTCGTGGAGGACGTGGTGCCATGGCCCGCAGACCTGGGACCGCGGGAGGAGGCGATGCAGGACGGGCGACTGACTGACGAGATCGCCCGTGACATGGTGCTCCCTGCGTGGCGCCGGGAGATCCTGGCGACCGCGTTGGCGACGATGCCGACGAACGAGATCACGGGCAAGGGGGAGCAGGCGGACCCTTTCGGTTCGCCGGTGTCCGGGGCGCCATCCGGCTCCTCGTGCGACGCGACGGATGGGACGGCGTCTACCCCGACTGCGGAGAGTGCGACCACCACGTCTGCGACGGCGGCGGACCCCTGTACGTCCCCGGGCTCGGCGGATGGGTGACGGGATGCCCACGGCAAACACTGGCAAAGGACCCCGTGGCAGCAAGCGAGGCGGCCCACGCCGTCCGCCTGTGGCGCCACTGGCAGAAGGGGAACCTATCGGCAGCGGAGCCGGACCTATCGGAGGCGTTCCTGGACCTGATCCTCTGGGTGGACACGGAGGTGGCGGAGCTCACCGCGGAGCAGACGCCGCGCCTCCCTCCCCGCTGATCGTCTGCGTCCACAACGGGCGCCCCGTCTTCGCCCGCCTCGCCGCGCGACAAGCGGCGGCCCTGGGTGGCGTCGCGGCCCTGCCTACGGACCCGGTAGACTGGTCCGCCGTGGCGTGCCTGGTGGCGACGTGGTGGCCGTCCGCCGCAGACGTGGCCCCTCGCCTGTCTCCGTCCGCCCGCCTGATCCTGTGCCTCTACGATGAGGTGTCATATCGGTCTCAGGAGCGGGCCTGGGTGGCTCTGGCCCGCCGGGCGGAGTGCGTGGCGGTGTGCAGCCCGAGCCTGCGTCGACTGATGGACCGCGCCGGCCTGCGGACGATCTACCAGCCGGACGGGGTGGACGGCGAGGTCTTCCGCGCGGCAGCGTCCCCCGGAAAGCGCGCCCGTCCTGTCCTCGGGTGGGTTGGCGATCCTGCGGTGGCGGCCAAGAACTATCGCTTGGTGCGTGACCTCCAGACCAGGACGGACGTGGAGATCCGCGTCGCGACGGACGTCCCCCACGAACGAATGCCGTCCTGGTACGCGGACACTGACGGGATTTTGTGTCTGTCCACGTCGGAGGGGACGCCGAACCCCATCCTGGAGGGCTGCGCGTGCGGGCTGCCCTACGTCTCGACTGCTGTCGGGCTGGTCCCAGGAATCCATGAGGCTACCGGTGGCGGCATCCTGATCCCGGAGATGACGGAGACACGGTACGCGCACCGGGCGGTGGATGAGTGGCTGGCCAGCAGGAAGCGATGGGCGGGATGGGGCGCGGCCAACGCGGCCCTCATGCGGCAGCGGTACGCCTGGGACCTGGGACCGCTGCGGGAGGCGGCGCGTGCGGGCGAGGCGAAGGCACCGGAGAAGCCCGCGCGGTCCGAGCGCCGAGCCGTCGCGGTGGTGGTGGACCGGCCCGGGTGGGCCTTCGACCGGATCGCCCACCGCATCGCCGCGTGTCTCGGATGGGCGGCGGACATCGACGTCCTGTACTACCCTCGCTTGACGCCAGGTGGCCTGGACGGCTATGACGCCGTGCTGTCGATGGGATACCACGGCGCTGCGGAGCTCCTGGCGGTCCTCCCGTCGTCGACGCCGCTCGGCCTGGCGGTCTATGATCACGAGCACTGGCGGGCCACCCCGTCCCTGGCGGCGATGCTTCGAGACCTGTCGGGGCGGGCCTCCCACGCCTGGGCCGCCAACGCGAGGCTCGCGTCGCAACTGTCCGCCGAGTTGGGCCGTCCGGTGGAGACGTGCGAGGACGGGGTGGACGTGGACGCCTTCGCCGCGTCTCCGGTGCATGGCGGCAAGCGGCCCCTGCGCGTCGGGTGGGCAGGCAACAGCGAGACGCAGGCGGCGATCAAGCGCCTGGACGTGATCCGGGAGGCCGTGGAGTCTGTCTCCGGCGCAACGCTGGTTCTGGCCGACGCGGCGACGGACCCAATCCCGCACGAGCAGATGGCGGCGTGGTATGTCGGGATCGATGTCATCGTGTGCGCGTCCACGTCGGAGGGCACACCAAACCCGATCTTGGAGGCGGCCTCCTGCGGGCGCGGGTGGGTGTCCACGTCGGTCGGCATCGTCCCGGACCTGATGGAGCAGTCCAGCGGCGAGGGCGGTGTGGTGTTCGACGGGACGTCGCACGGCCTTGCGGCGGCGTTGCGTCCGCTCGCGAAGGACCGCGCCCGGGTGGCGGCCATGGGTGCGGCAGCCAGGACAACGATCGAGACCGGGCGATGGGACTGGCCGCACCGTGTCCGGGCCTTCCTGCCGATCGTCGCGCCCGGGGTGGACGATTCGGTTACAGTGGTCCTGGTGACGTCAGGACACGAGCACGCGGCCCGGGCGGAGGCGGCGATCCGCGCCCAGACCTACCGGACCCGGGTGGAGATCGTGCGGGACGTGACCCCGATGGATGCAGCCTTCCGAGCAATGCAGGCGGCTGCGGCTGGCTCGGATCTGTACGTCCAGGTGGATGACGACATGATCCTGACGCCTGACGCCGTGGGCCGGATGGTCCGGTGGATGCGGGACGAAGCGACGCCCGAGACGTGGATGGCCGCATGGCCGCTCCACGACGAGCACCTCCGGGAGCCCGTGATCGGCTGCAAGGTCTACCGGACGGAGCTCGCGGCCCGGTATCCGTGGCAACCCTCCCTGTCCTGCGAGATGGGACAGATCGAGCGGGCCCTGCGGGACGGCTACCGGATCGCGGTCCACGAGCTGACCGACCCGCCGGTGGGCACGCACGAGATCGGCACGGACCCGCGGACGGTGTTCGAGCGGTACCTGCGGCTGGCGCGCAAGGGACGGCGCTTCGGGTATGCCTGGGTCCGTCGCGTCCCGCGGTCCTTCGGTGATACGCCGCGGGACCGGGTGGCCCTGGCTGGCTGGTGTGCGGGGTGGTGGGGGCGGGACGACGACCGCGGAGAGCGGGATGCCAGCCAACCGGAGCCCGAATGGACGGAGTGGGCATCCCTGGGGGGCACATGAGAGTCATCGGCATCCTGGGAAGCTCCTGGTGCGGGAGCACATACGTCAACCTCGTCCTCGGGTCGTTGCCCGGCTGCTGTGCGACGGGCGAAGACCACGTCCTGTCCCGGCCGCACCCGGACAGGTCGCCGGCCTGCGGCGTCCACGGGGAGGACTGCCCGGTGATCACGCCGGACCTCCGGGCCCGGTGCTCCTGGGGCACGACCTGGGAGGTGCTCGCCCAGGCTCAGGGTGCGTCCGTCGCCGTCACATCGAACAAGCTGGCGGAGAACTACACCGAGGCCCTGGCGTCCCGTGCGTGGGACCTCGGCCACGTGGTCCTGTGGCGCACCCCGGAGGAGTACGTCCAGAGTGAGTTGAAGCACCACCCGGACCGCACGGCGCGACGGGCGGCTGAGGATTGGGCCTGGGTGTACCGGCAGATCCGTGACTACCTCGCCCAAGCCCGGCGGCGCGTGGTGGTGGTGCCGTACCGGGCGTGGTGCGAGGCCCCGGCCCACTGGCTGCGGCGGATCTGCGACGCCATGGACCTGCCGCACGATTCGGGGGCGCGGGCCTACTGGACGAAAGACCACCACATCGTCGGAGGCAACGCCGGGGCCTATATCCCGCTGCGGCCACTAGACCACCCGGAGACGTTGCGGTATGCTGCACAGTACGGGGCACAGGCCCGGCCGTACCTGGACAACTGGAGACAGCCCATGACCCCGCTGCCACCGTGCCGGTACACCGCAGACGAGGTGGAGCGGATTCGAGATACCGGAGGCTGCCGGGAGGCGCTGGCGTGGCTCCTGTCGTTGGGAGGGTGAGATGCCCACCGAGGAACTGCGACTCCGATTCGGAGTGGACAAGGACGGGCAAGTGTCCGTGGACCGGCTCGCGGAGAGCATGGGCCGGGTAGACCGGCAAGTGCGCGCTAGCACGGTCTCAACCCGGCAGATGGTCTCAGGACTGAGGACTGCGGCAGGACTCCTCGGCGTCGGGTTCGGAGTGTCCGCGCTCAAGGGGATGATCGAGCAGGGCGACGCTGTCGCGGACCTGGGTGACGCCTTCAAGCGGTTGAACAAGGACGCCGTCGGGACCATGAACGCGATGCGGAAAGCATCGGACGGCGCCTTCGACGACGCGCAGATCCAGCGGATGGCCAATAAGATGTCCGTCGCCCGCTTGTCCGCGGAGCAGATGGGCCGGGCCATGGGCGTGGCCATGAAGATGTCGGCCGCGTCTGGGGATGAGTACCTCCAGGTGGCGGAACGAGTGTCGAAGATGCTCGCCGCGGGCAGGGTGGAGCAGGCGGCAGAGATGGGCGTCGTCGTCAACGCGACGGAGGCAAAGGAGCGATTCGCCCGCGAGTCCGGCAAGGTGGCGTCCGCGCTGACGGAGCAGGAGAAGGCGGCAGCGGTGGCCGCGGAGGCGCTGCGGGAGCTGGAGAAGCGGTACGCCGCGGTGGATGCCTCCGGTGTCGTGTCGGAGGTCGAGAAAACGCAATCAGCGTGGCGCAACCTTGTAAACTACGTGTCCGTCCAGGCAGCAGAAACCGGCGACGACTTTGCCAGATTCATCTTCAAGATGGCCGACGCAGCGGAGGCGCTGCGGGATGTCGAAGTGGACTTCGCAGAGGGTATGCGCGATCTCGATAAGGAGATCTGGAAGTCCACCGAGATCATGAAAGCAAACGCCGCTCTGGACGCCTACGCGGACAAGGTCTATGCGGCGTCTCGCGCTCAGGCCCAGGCCGCAAAGCACGGGCGGGATCTGATCGCAGCCATCGGCGGGACGTCGAACATCATCCCGGCCCTGCGGCAGTCTGTGTCCGGGCTTGCCGGGGACCTTGTCAACGTCGCAGAGGCGTTCCGCAAGGCATCCGTGGAAGCATCCGGGGTGCAGCGGTGGACGGCCCGGGTGGACACCCTCCAGGCGGAGGCCGACGCGCTCAAGAAGATGGAGGGCCTGTTGGTCCGCCGCATGGAGATCATCGCCAAGGGTGACGCGGCGACGGTCGCAGAGAAGGCGGAACTCAAGGCGATCCAGGCGAAGCGGATGGTCAACGCGCTGACCGGCGAGGTGTCCGCGTCCACGGAGTACTTGATCCAGCGCGGGATCGAATCCGAAGCGGCGGCGAAGTTCCTGGAGGAACAGGCCCGACTCCGCGAGGTGGGCTTTGCGGCGCTCGACGCAGCCACGCGGCGGCCGTCTGGCGGCGGTGCTGCCCCCGTGGCCCCAATCATTGACGACCTCCCCGATCTGGACGAAATCCAGGATCGCGTGCTGGCGATCTACGCGACCCTCCAGACCGGACGGGCGCGGCTGGTCTCCGAGGCGGAGGACGTCCGCCGCATCGCGCAGCGGGAGGCGGTGGAACAGGCGACGGCCCTGGAGGCGACAATCGCAGCTCGCGCCGAGGCCGGTATGATCGACTCCCCGTCCGCGTTGCAGGCACAGCGGGACGCGATCTGGGAGCTACGGGATGCACGGGTGGCCGAAGCGGATGCGACCCTCGCACAGTATGACGCACAGGCACGGCTCCGGGCAGAAGAGAGCCTCGCAGCACTCGACGACCTCCTGGCCCGCGACAACGTCCGCCTGATGGCCGACGCCCGCAAGGCGGCGACCCGGGAGATCGTCGCGCAAGCGGACGCGATCCGGGGGCTCGGTGAGGGGGCCACGGAGGCGGTGGGCCAGATCCAGGCCCTGTCCGCAGCGCTCGGCACCCAGGAGGGGCTCAGCAAGCGCACGCAGCTCTTGGTCGCCAACCTCGCCTCGGTGTCGGAGTCCGTGGCCGGCATCGTCCAGGCGACGACCGGGGGCACCCGGGAGCTCCACGCGGCCATCGCCAACACCATCGGCGCGACGGGCCAGATGGCCGCCGGGCTGACCAAGGACATCGGTCAGGCGGCGTGGCTGATGTTCGCGTTCGAGACGGCCGCGGCGACGGTGTCCGGCATCGGCCTGGACTTCGTGGGCCTGGGACAGCACTCGGCCAAGGCCGCGGTCTGGGCGGGCCTGGGGATCTCCCTGGGTGTGTCCCGCAGCCGTGGCGGTGGCCGCGGGAAGCGTGCGGCCCCGGTGCAGTCCCTCGGGACGGCGGCCCCGGGCCTCGCGCAGACTGGAGGGACCACGGTCTTCAACGTCTACATGGGCAGCAACAACCTCTACGCGACGGACGGCCCGGCAGTGGGCGAGCAGATCGCCCACAAGCTCTATCAGGCACGACACACGGCCCGCATCCCGGCGGCGATGGTGGGCTGATGGACGGCACGATCTACTGCCAGTGGGTGCCGCAGGCGTCGTTCACGGTGACGACGACGGGCGGGGCGGCGCCGTCCTGTACCTTCACCGCTGGCACTCGGTACCGGACTCCGCATGAGGTGATCGCCCGCCTCAACGCGCAGCTTGGAGCCCTGGTGACGTTCGCCCTGACGGACGCAACCGGTGAGATCACGGTTTCCTGGAGCACGTCCCCGGCGTCACTGACCTGGGGCGATTCGAGCCTACGGGAGTACCTCGGGTTTGCCGACGCAGTGATCCTGCACACGACCGACGACAACGACGAGCCCCCGGCGGGGTGGTGGCACGGGGCCCTGCGGCGTCCCTGGGGACCGGACCGGACAGTGATCACCGACGACGTGGTGGGCGACTACGGCCGGACCACGGCCGCGCAGTCGTCGGGAGTGCGGGAGACGGGGGCCTTCTCCCTCTGGTTGTACCGGCGTTCTGCTGACGTGACGACGTTCGCTGCGGAGATGGAGGACTGCTACGCGGCCGCAGACCAGTGGGCGGCATCGGCCTGTACGCTCCTGACCGACGACGGGGAGGCGGTGTACTACGTCCTCGCCCCCGGGTGGGAGATGGCCCCTGTGTCACTCGACGACGTGACGGTCTATCTCGACGTGGAGGCCGTGGCATGGCCCGCATAGATACCTGCTGGTGCGGTGCGGCGGCGCCCCTGTCCGTGACATGGGGAGGCCAGACCATCGCGATCGGCCTGACCCTGGACGCGGACGGCTGGTACGCAGCGACGGAGACGGTCTGCCACCGGCTCGGCGCGGCCCTGGACGCATCCTTCCCGCTGCTGGCGTGGACGGTGGAGCTTGAGACGGGCCTGGTTTTCCGCCTCACCGCATCGGACACCATCGACGCGGCCCTGTCGCCTGGCTTCGCGGCGTGGCTCGGGCTGTCCACGTCCTACAGCGGGGTGACGGAGATCGCGTCGGCATCGGCGGTCCCGTGCATCCTGGACGGCCAGCGGATCGGGGTGGACCTTCCTGTCCGGTACTGGCACCGGACGGTGGTGGGAGACGTGGCGCCGGTGGTGTGGGACTCGCACTGGTCCTGGGACGTTCGGTGGACCCGGTATGAGCCGGACGCCCTGGCGACGCGCCCGCCACGGACCCCGGTGGCCCTGGTGTTCGGAGACGGCCTGGCGCCATGGGCCCTGTCGAATCGGGACGGCTACATCGTGGGCCGGTGGTCTGAGGACCGCGTCCGTCGCGGCGCCCTGGACGCGCAGTGCTGGGACTGGGGCTCCTGGCCGCTGCGCCTCCAGTGGTTCGGGGAGGTGTGATGGACCCACTTCGCACACCGGACACGACAATCTACCTCTACTGGCTGATCGAGGGCATCACAGATCCCATGGTCTGCGTGGGGACCGCATCGAACCTCTACGGCGCCGGGACCATGCGCCCGGTGGTGCAGCCGCGGTCCCTGGCCTGCGACTATGGACGGGTGGAGCCGTTCCGGGGCCTGGGCACGCCGGGGCACCTGTCCCTGGACGTAGTAGACGTCGGGGGCTGGCTGTCCGGGCTGCTGGCGGATGGGGCGGAGACGTACCTGACAGCGGACGTGGAGCCCGGGGCGGTGACGATCAGCACCGAGGACGCGTCCGTGCTCCCTGCATCCGGGAAGGTCTACATCCACCGGGCGGCCTACACCTACAGCGGGACCAGCGGCGACGACTTGACCGGCGTGGTCCGGGTCGGGGACCACCTGGGGGAGTATGCCCCGCCCCATCGGATCGTGTCTGGGCTCGGAATGGAGCAGGACGGCTACACATCGAGGGTCCGGGTGGCGACGACGCCGCAGTATCTGGAGGGCCGGTACCTGTCGATGCACGCGATCTCCCTGGACCCGGGCGGCTATCCCGTGGTGGACGGGTCCGGGCGGTCCGACTTCGAGGTCTGGCGCGGTGTGATCACGTCCTGCGCGATGGCCCCGGACGGGCGTGGGTACTCCATCCAGGCGGACACCCTGGACCGGCTGATCCAGGAGGACCCGCCGCAGTCGGGGATCGCGGGCAAGCTGGCGACGGGGGCGTGGGTCCCGGCACCGGATGGTGGTGGGTCGGACTGGGGAATCACGCAGACCCCGCTATTCATTTCGCAGCGGCGCCGGATGGTGGACGTCTACGTTCGATGCACGTCCTCCGACTGCGAGGTGGACGCGTGGGGCGGCGTCAACGTCCTGACGCAGCAGGACCACGGGGAATACGTCCTGTTGTCGCAGATCGGCTCGGCGGTGCGGTCGGTGATCCTGGCGTTCCTGGACGCCCTGGACCCGGAGGACGTATCGATCGGCTTTGCGGTGACGCCGGCGGACCCGGAAGTCCCGGCGAAGATGAATCTCACCTACCAGATCCGCAACTGGCCCTACGAACAAGGCACCCTCACCATCGGCGTCGGCGGCGGGATCTGGGAGCAGCTCGGATTCGCCGGGACGCATTACCACATGGGCGACGCCCCGGACCCGATCACACTCCTCACGGGCGGCTACCTGCCGGCGGCTGAGTTCCCCGCGCCGATCTACATCCGCCCGGAGGACACGGAGATCCCGGTGGTGATCAACACCCCGGAGACCATCACCGCGGGATGGGTGGACGTCGCCGGGGAGCTGACATACTTCGGGGCGGTGGACACCTCGCAGGTCGTGGACGGCCGCCCCTGCCATATCCTGTATGAGTGCCTGCGCGGGTACGCGGGGACCGTGGCCCTCACCCACGTCTACCGCCTGAGCGACGACCCCACGGACGCCCCCGAGGTGCGGGCGGCCTACTGTGTCGGCGGGGGTGCCGTCCTGGGTGCAGACGCCCCCGACCCGTCCCTGTGGTACGGACTCCTCAAGGCCCTGACGGGCACGGGCGACGACGGCAACAACGGCTCCTGGAAGGCGTGGCCTGGCCTGGGCCTCCCGAAAGAGCACCTGGACACGGCGGCGATCACGGCGCTCATGCAAGAGGAGCCTACAACCGGCCCGGTCTATGGAGCCGTGACCTCGCTTCGGGCCTTCTTGTCGGATGCGCTGGCACTGGAAGGATACGCCCTCGTGACCCGGCCACTGGCGGACGGCACCTGCCGCCTGTCGCCTGTGCGCTTGGGTGCGGTGTCCACGGGCGAGACCCTGACGGCGGTGGACATCGACGCGTCGCAGGGGGTGACGACACAGGGCGGCCTCGGGGACGTGATCAACCGAGTGACCGTCAAGGGCCCGCGGTCGGAGGCAAACTACACCGACGCGGACAGCGTGGCACGATTCGGAGTCCGGCAGCGAGAGGAGTACGGCCTCCCGGTCCCGGACGTGGCGGGTGTCCTGGCCGTCGCCGCGGCGGTGAAGCGGATCTTCGCGATCGCGGGGTCGCACCGGTACCTCCGTGCGGATGTCTCGATCGCCCCGACGAGGCGGATGGTGGCCCCCGGGGACGTCCTGGCCCTGGTGTTCCCCGCTGCGTCCCTGTCGGGCGCCTGGCGCGTCCTGGGGGCATCGACGCAACTCCGCGGCTCCGGGTCCGTCCGGGTCTCGGTGATGCGGATCGGGGCGTGGTCCACGGTGATGTACGCGCCGGCCACGGAGATCGCCGCGATCAACGGCGGTGACCTGACCGTGACGGCCGGAGACGCCGCGTGGTTCAAGACCGGGGCCAAGGTCTGGGTCTACGATCCCGACGACTACACGGACGGGGTGGAGGGCACGATCGCCACGATCCCCGACGCAGACACGATCCAAGTGGCCGACGCGACAGGCATGACAGCGGGCGACTGGGTAGAGTACCTCGACGAGCCCGGCGCGGACGATGACCGGTATGCCTGGCTGACGGACCCGGCCACGGCCTCCTGGGGGGACTGATGGCGGACTACGAACAGAGCGCCCTCTACAGTGGCGGCACCTACCTCCCGGGTGCAGACGTCCTCGGGACCGACGCGGAGGGTCTGATCCGCCAGGGCAACGGCGCCTTGGGTGGGTGCGGCTCGCCGCTGTGCCTGTTCGCCTGCGAGATCGAAAACGGCGAGGCGGCGGCGCTCCGCATCCCGCCGATGCCTGGCCTGCGTGCGGTGCGGCTGTCGGTGCTGCTGAGCTCCACGGCGTTCGCCTCGGTGGAGGTGACCCTGGACCTGTCCGACGACACCGGGGCCCTGTTTGCGACGCAGACCATGACGGCGGCGGACAAGGAGGTGACAGAGACGATACTGGAGTGGGACCGGCCCCAGGACGGGGAGATGCTCCTGGAAATCTCGGGCACAGACGGGACCAAGGGGCACCTCGTTGTTGGCCTGTTTCCGGTGCCGTTCGCCACGTCCGAGTCTGGCATGGAGGGGGACGGCTACGCGGCCCAGGCCCGGGCAGACGAAGACCGTGGCCTGTCCGTCCGCGCCATGAACATCCTGTCGGCCCAGGCGTACAGCGCAGACGCCCGGCCGCAAGTGTACTGGACCGCGGTGGACCCTGGCGGGATGCCGCGTCGGGCGGGAGGCAAGCAGATCCTCGCCGCACAGGTCCCCGTGCTGTCGTCGGGAAAGAAGATCGGGATCGCGGTGCAGGCGGCGGGGGACCCGGACCCGGTGCTGCGGATGTACGTGGGCAGTCAGGTGGTGGAGCTGGACGGCTGGCCGATGGCGCAGGGGGAGCTTGTGGAGGGCGAGACCGCGGCCATCGTCCCCGCAGGCTGGCTCACGGTGGACGTGGAGACGACCCTCGGCGGCGGTGAGTCGCTGACGGTCTACTCCGTCGCGATCTTCGAGGTGCCGTGATGGGCCGATACGTGCGGACAGACATGGTGATCCAGGAGTGGCAGCGCGTCAACGGTGCCTCCCTGCGACCGACGCACCCTGCGACTCTGGACGCGGCACAGCAGTATCTGATGGCCGGGCGAGCGTGGGCGGTGCCGACGATGCAGGACGTCGCCCAGGCCAAGGCGTACCGTACCGGGAGCACGCCGCGCCTCGTGCCCGTGGTGCTGCGTCCCTGGACGGAGTACCTCGCCGTGAGCGTGCGCGGCGTGCTGACGGACCAGACGGGGACTGTGCGCGTCTCGCTGATGCGCTGGGTGCCCGGTGCCCTACCTGACGACCCGGGCACCCTGCTATCCGCGGGAACGGACATCCTGTTGACGCAGGAGCACCTACCGGTGTTGTCCGGTGTCCCTGCGACCCTGGCGGCGTGGCAGGAGGTCCCGTGGTTCGGCGCCGGGTCGCTCGGTGCGGCGGTGCCTGTGGGCGGCGGCCAGGGGTGCATACAGGTCACCCCGGCGAACGAGTGGCTGCCGCGCTGGCTCTATGTGCTTTGCTCGGATTCTGAGGTCCACGACATCGCCGTGCGGACGTTCGCGTCGTCGGATGAGGTGCCGTGATGGTTGATAGGACGCGTTACCCATTCCTGATTGGCTCGAAGCTCCTCGACGAGTCCGCGATCGCGGACACGAAAGTCCTGACCTACGACGCCGCATCCGGGAGGGTCGTCTACGCGGCCGGCGGTGGCGGTGGCGCTGGCGACATGACCAAGGCCGTCTACGATACCAACGATGACGGGACGGTGGACGCCGCGGACTACGCCACGGACGCGGGCGACGCGGACACGGTGGACGGCAAGGACGCAGCGGATTTCCAACTTGTAGCCAACGTGCCCCCCGTGGTCCTCCGTCTCGCCACGGACGGGTCGATATCGCACGACGTGGGAGCGCCCCTGGTCCTCGGGCAGTTCGCCCTCGACGCGTCGGACTACTCAGGCGGCGGGACGGGGTGGGTGTTCCGTGCGACCTTGTGGTGCTCGGGACCGGGTGCGGACGGGACAATCACGGCGAGGTGCTGGCTCCACAATCTCACCGACGATGAGGCGGTCACGGACGCGGACGTGGACACGACGGACGATGAGTGCGTCCTGGAGGTGTCCGCCGCCCTGACGGTAGGCAGCGACCCGGGCGACCTCCAGGACACCCTGAAGACGTACGAGGTCCGGCTGGAGGTCCAGGCCGGGACGGACGACACGGACACCGCCCTCCTGGGGGCGGGGGAGCTGGTGTACGAATGACGACCTATCTCAGAGTCCTGGACTTCGACGGTACCAACGACTACGTGACGATGGGCAATCCGGCAGAACTCCAGATCACCAACAAACTCTCCGTGTGTGTTTGGGCGTACTGGGGCGGAGGCGGGGACCGGCCCATCGCGACCAAGTACGCTTCCACGGGGGGGCAACGCTCCTGGTTATTGGGTTGCGAGTCCGGGAGCACCCAGATAAGGGCGACCCTGAGTGACGACGGATCCTTCAGCGCAGGACACAACAAGCACTACGTCAAGAACACCGCGCCGTCGGCAGGCTGGCACTTCGTCGCGTTCACGTTCGACACGGGGGCGTTCAAGCTCTACTACGACGGCGGCGAAGTGACCGGCGCGGAACTTCTGAAGCCCTATGACGACGCAATCGTGTCGATCTTCAACTCCAGCGCGGAGGTCCGCCTCGGGGCCTTCGGTGTTCATGCCGTCTACTGGAGCGGCAAGATCGGCTCCACGTCCATCTGGGACACGGCGGTCCTGTCGGCCACGGAGATCGCCCGCCTGTACCGCTCGGGCTACGCTGCGGACCCGCGGGAGATCGTCGTCACGTCCGGGGCGGTCCTCCAGGGTGCCTGGCTCTGGTCCTCGTCGCTGACCTATCCGACGGTCCCGGATCTGAGCGGCAACGGCAACAACGGCACCATGACGAACATGGACTCCGGGGACATCGAGGCCGGACCGCACTTCATTCCGCAGTCCGGGGTCGGGACGCACCCGTGGCGCCGCAATAGGGCAAAGGACGGGGCCGGGGTGCGGCGGACGTGGGCGAGCCCCGGGGCCAGTGCGTCAGACGAGTACATGAGCTGCGATCCTGGCTACGGCTGGGAGGGCGACTACACGGACTTTGTGGTGCTCCGATGACGATTTCCGTGACCAAAAACACGCGCCCGTGCATTCATAGGCATGGAGACGCCGCGCCCCAGGAGACGTAACATGACCCCGACCGCCCCCGGCGACTACAGCGCGACCCTCTGCGACGAGCGCCACGACCGGATCGATGAGACGTTGCGGACCATCGGCGCCACCCTCGGGACGATCTCGACAGGGGTGGCGGCACTCCAGACGGAGGTGGCCCTGGTGCGCGTGCGGATGGACCACGCGCAGGAGCAGGCCCGGCAGACGGGGGCGTGGCTGCGGCGGGCCCTCCCCTGGCTGATCGCCGCGCTCCTCGGAGGCGGCGGCACGGCGACCATGATCCGGGCTGCGATCCAGGAGCCCGTGCCCGTCGTGGCCCCCGAGGCCGACCAATGAGGCCCACCATCCTCCTGGTCCTCCTGTCCCTGGTCCTCCGGGGCTGCGGCGCGCCGGACCCGGTGGCCGTC
>Ga0209835_1000637_pt1 | contig 21947 bp, 20 predicted proteins | sample LakKivwa52mmetaG_FD_184138 | JGI IMG/M metagenome (GOLD analysis project Ga0209835, IMG submission 184138) | Anoxic lake water microbial communities from Lake Kivu, Rwanda to study Microbial Dark Matter (Phase II) - Lake Kivu water 52m metaG... | ecosystem: Environmental > Aquatic > Freshwater >...
AATAAGAAGTTATATTTCATCATGTCGCAAGCAAGGTTATTCTGTCTATCATTCTTTGAAAATGGCAATGCATGGCAATCCTATCAAATTAGTCCCTGTTTGTACAAGAATTTAGCTGAACAGTAACAAAAAAAGTTTAGCATTTCTTATTCTTAGCTTATTTGCTTTTTCATTTGCCATGGCAGATGGAGGTAAATACAAAATTACTGACGAGCAGGTAGATGCATATTTTGTAAATGCCGAAGAAATCAATGTTTCTTTAGATTACAATATGCTTTCAAATCCTGATGCTAAAGTTGCTGAAAAAAATCCTTGGGTGGCATGGGGACTTACATTTACTGCAAGTATTGGGATTGCCGGAATTCACAGATTGTATCTGGGAACAAAGACAGGTGTTTTTATTGCCTATTTATGTACTTTTTGCGGCTGTGGTATCGTTCAAACAATTGACTGGGTAGTTTTATTGATTGGTGCCATTAACGAAGATATTGGTAAGTACATTGACAATGATAAATTGTTTATGTTTTAAAATAAACAATTAAAAATTTAAAGGCTGCCTGTTTCAGGCAGCCTTTTTTTTTAGATTGATAAAATGAAACTTTTCACCTGATTATTAAAAATTCTTGTTTTCAATTCGTTTCTTTTAATAACCAATATCTCCGTTCTTTTTTGTCCGCCAAAATAAAATTTTTGAAAAAGACCTAATCCGACAAAATAACCGGTAAAATAATACTTCTTATAAAAAGCATATCCTCCTAATGCCAACGAACTTAAGGAGAAACTGAAATTAGCAAGACTTTCCAAGAAATAACCTGCATAAAGCTGACCCAAACCAGGTAGTATTGCTGACATTACTTGTGCTTTTTTAACTTTGAGTAATTTCGGTATATTCTTTTTATTGTAAATCTGATTTAATACTGCAAATAAGCTATCCTTTTTTTCAGATTTAGTATTGCTGTATGAAAAAACAATGTAATTTTGAAGAAGAGCTTTCGACTCATCCCATCTTTGCATTTCAATTAAATTGAGAGCATACAAAGGTATAATTTGATAATAAAAACTACTGTCGTGTAAATAATATTTGATTTGCAGTATCTGAGCTTCGGCATCAGAATAATTACCTGCCAGATAAGCCATCAAAGCTGCCTGATACCTGAATTGATAATGTTGGCTATCGGTTAATGTTTCAAAATTTACTCTTTCAAAGCACTTCTGAGCCAAAATAAATTCTTGTTGTTGCTTATATAATATACCTTTATTGAAAATTGCCTGAGCTGAATTATCTTCATTAACATAGATTATTCGTTCAAGTTCAACCAAAGCTTCATTGGTATCACCACTCATAATCAGCTGATTGAAATACATGAAAGCACTATCGTTTTGTGCTTTGATATCAGTTGAAATAAGTGTGCAAAGGATAATGAAGGTCAAGTAATATGTGATTATTAATTTCATCATTGTCATTTTGTGATTCCATTTTAACACTGAAAACACTTCCCCAAATATTTCCAGCATAAAATGTTGCAAATAAACTACTGAAAAACAAAGTTTTATAATTTAAAATACCATCTTTTCTGAAGTTTTCGTAAGCTACAAGGCCCAAAGAAACTGTTGATAAAAAAGAAGAAATACCACTTCCTGTTCTTCCTGCATAAATTTTTCCGCTACCAGGAATAAAGGTAGAAAACAATCCTGCCAGAAACATTGATTTTTTCTTTTGAGATTTTAATACCTGATAATAATCCAATAGATTTTTTTCCTGCCTGATGGTAACAAACCAACTATAATCGAATTTACCGGAACATATCAAAAAACTATCATAATTACGCTTTAAAAGGTAAATTCCTGCCAATTCAAGATTAATTAACTTTCCCAGCAAAGTGTCTGCAGGTTCAAATTTTTTCAAATGTTCAATGGCTGCATCATACTTCAATAAATGTACTTTAGAAATAGCAGACAAAAACACAGATTTATGAAAAGAAATAAAAAAAGGACTAACCAAATCAAATTGGATTGAAGAGGAATCAAAAACACGCTGGTTGAAAAAACAAATAGCTTTCAGATAATGAATACTGTCTTTAAAACGATTATCATCATTCAACTTATTGAGTTGATATAAAGCTGTAATGTAATCATTGTTTTGCATCAGATAATTAACAAAGCCCAGTTCAGCCCGAACAAATGAATCGCTATTGCTTGAAAAAACATTAAAATTGCTTAAAAAGATAAGTATCAGTAAAAAATACTTCATGGCTGTTTAATTTTAAACATATCCATATTTTCATGCACTTTTCCGGTTTCTTCGTCAAAACAATGATGATGAATATCTGTCAGGCCAAGTTTAGAGCATCGTGTTAACCTGTCGGCTGATAAACAAATGCCTTTTATTAAACCAAACTCTCTGATAGCATTTTTGCTAAAATATGAACAGGAAGGCACATATAAGCAAGTGGCTGAAAACTGAGGTGAAATGGTTGTCTGATAGAAATACATTAAACCTCCGAAAAACAAGCTGAGTGGATTAAACTTCACAAATGCACTTCTTCCGGCAAATAAATATTCAATTTTGGGATGTTTATTTACAGCAGAATAATCGGGTTTGTTTAGAATCAGTTTTAAATCTTCATCAGGTACTTGAGCATTTACACTGAATGAATAGCAAAAAAGCAAAACAAACAGACAGCAAAAAACCTTATTTAACAACTTTTGCATTGGCAGGAATTTTATAGTTGAACCAGGTGCTGTTTGCTTGCTCGTTTAATTTAATATTGCTGTAAACCAGCTTATTAACAACACTATCTCCCTTAGGCAAATAATTAAATTCAACCACTTTTTGTGGTAACTTTAATGAAGGATGATTATAGTAATCATAGTAATAAATTTTTTTAGTCAATTTATACTTTTCGTCATAATATGCTATATAAATGGGTAATTGATTTTCGTGGACCAATTCGATTTTGCCAATTTTTGAGTTGAGTTTCACTGAAGGTTTCCAGGTGCTAACCAACATTTTATCTTCAAAATGAGTTTTTGATAATGTAAATCCTAAATCTTTTAAGCCTAAATCAGCAATTTTATTATTAAGAAAATAATACAAAAAGCTTTTTTCGGTTTCAAAAATTAAGCTCTGTGTCATAAACACTTCATTTTTAGCAGGATAATAAATCTGAGCATCACCACTGACATTTGTTATGACAAAATATTCATTCGGTTTGGTGTATCGTGTTATCATTTTTTTGCTTCAATATTGTAAAAAATATCTGCAATAGTATGAATAACCTTTCCTTGATTCAAAGATTTCGATTCAACATGTACACTTACTTTCTTAACAGTTGATACTAAATCGGCTGCAGTAATAAATAAAACTGCGATAAAAGCCATACAAAGTTTGACAGTAAACGAATTCTTTTGAAATATTTTCATTTCATTTTGCAATAAAAAATCATGCAAAAATAACAATCTAAAAGTAAAAATTTATTATTCCATATTAATTAATAAATATTACCTTTGTCTATTAGAACTTTTATATAAATTTTAAAATTCAGGGGTATGAATTCATATTTTACACTTATTTCAAAGCTCAAATTGTCATTAATTTCTATACTAATGATTGTTCTTTCCTTCACTTGTTTTGCTCAGCAAAATGTAGGTTTATTAGCAACGTCCACACATTCAGGAGGTGGGGTTTCTGCTTCAGGGTATGGTCCTGAACTATATAACGATGGGCAATTGCATACATGTGCAATTACTGGCACTTACACATGGGGCTGGGTAACAACCAATGGATGGATAGAATACACATGGACAACCCCTCAGTCGTTCGACAAGGTAGTTTTTTATAAAGCCAACAGGCCTATGACCATTTGTACTTTACAATATTGGAATGGCAGTGCCTTTGTTGACTTTTATAATTACAGCAGTACTACTACCTGTGAAGATTCAATAACCTTTTCAACTGTATCTACTACCAGGCTCAGGTTCAACAATGTTTCGGGAAGTTCTAATCCTAATCATCGCGAAATAAGAGTAATCAAATCTTCTCAGCCGGGTATTGATGTAGAAATGGTCAGGGTTGACACTCCACAAACATGGGGGATTGGCAACAATAATCTGGCAGTTACATACCGCAACAACCGCAACGACACTATCAAATGGGTTGACCTTGGCTACAGACTGAACTGGAACACGCCTGTTTTGGTCAATAATTATTATGCTACGGTTAAGCCGGGCATGAGTCAGCCTTATTCTTTTGCCACTAAGGTAAACATTCCTGCCAAAGGAAATTATTCTCTTCGTGTGTGGGCAACTGCTCCTAATGATTCATTTCCTGATAATGTTCCTTCCAATGATACTTTGATTCTGAGTATTTGTACTGCCATGGGAGGTACCTACAAAATTGGTGGAACAGGTGCCGATTATGCCACTTTTAATGCTGCAGTTACCGATTTGCTTAAATGCGGTGTTTATGCCCCGGTTACTTTTGAAGTGGCCAATGGCACATATACCGAACGAATTGTTATTCCTGCTGTAAAAGGAGCTTCTGCTACAAATACCATTACTTTTAAAGGTACATCGAAAACAGCTGCTACACTTCAATATAATGCTAGTTCTACCACTGATATGCACACTATTTTATTAAATGGAGCCGATTATCTTACTTTTGAAAATATGACCATTCAAGGAAGCAATACAAATTATGCGGTTGGTGTTTGTCTTACTAATGCTGCGGATTACAATACATTTAAGAATTGTAACTTCATTGTTCCCAATACAGCTACAACAAGCTGTATTCCGGTTATGGCTTCAGGAAGTACTACATCTTATTCAGGTGCAGGCAATTGTGCCAATTACAATACCTGGGTGGATTGTGAAATATCGGGTGGATATATTGGTGCCAGCTTTTATGGTCCCAGTTCTACCGTGATGATTATCGGTAATACTTTTTTACGCTGTAAATTTTACAACAATTACTATTATGGTGTCTGGGCTTATTATACCAGATTACTTACCATTAAAAATTGCTCTATTGATTTAATCAGCAATACATCTTTTACGACTACAAGTTCTTATGGTATTTACACTTATTACGGACAAAAGCATAATTACGATGGAAATGTTATCAAAGCAGGTCAGTATGCTGCATACACAGGTTATATGAACTATCAAAGTACTGGCGACAGCAGTATGTTTGCCAATAATATCATTACTGAGTTCAGTAACACTAGCTATCAGATTGGTCTTTATGCTTATTATTACAACTACAACTGGCGTATTTACAACAATGTGATTAAAGTTTCCGCTTCCACTGCCAATAACTACAACTATGCAGCTCTTGTGTTTTATTACTACACCAATGCAGCTAAAATATACAATAATATCCTGATTTCTACCGGAAATCATCTTTTAATTAGTTTTTATCCCAATCCTGCCACAATGTGTTATATTGATTACAACGATTATATTTACCCCACAGGTAGCAACAACTTTATGTTTTATAACGCCACTTATGCTACTACCTTAAATGCTTGGAAATCTATTACCAATAATCTTAATCCCGGTCATGATGCCAATTCATGGGAAAACCTCGACCCTTATTTTGTGTCCGCCACCGATTTTCATCTGAGTTCAAGTTATCCGCCAGTTTACGGCTTTACTGTTCCTTTGTTTAGCGATGTTGATGGTGATACACGATGCCCTTATGCAACTACCATTGGTGCAGATGAAACAAAATATCCGGTTCAGAAACCCAAATCTGTTTTTGTTGCCGATGATACTATCTGTCACAGCAGCCCTGTTACATTTTTCAATGCTGCCGACCCCAAAGCCAAACAAGGTTATTTCTGGTATTTCAACGGAACCTTTGTGGGCAATACTTTCAACTGGAGCAAAACCTTTCCTGTCGGTACAGGTTATGATACCATCAGTCTGGTTACCCGAAATTGTGGTGGGACTGATACTTTCACCAAATATATTTTTGTTGACAACCCGAGCAAACGACCTAAAGCCGACTTTATTTCTGATCTCAACGAAGTAGAAGTGATGTATCCTGTTCAGTTCAGCGATTTAAGTGCCAATTGCCCGAGTTCATGGACATGGAAAATAAAACCGGCTACCATTCAGCACCCACAATTAGGTCTGGTTGCTACATATACTTATATATTACCTACAACTCCTGCCAGCCAGAACCCTTATATCAGCTTTGATTTTCCGGGCACTTACGAAATTTCCCTGGTTGTCAAAAACAGTGTTGGTGCTGATTCTATTACCAAAATCAAATATATTACTGTTAAACCGCTTCAGTGGATGTGTCTGTTTGTTCCTATCGAAACAAGCAGGTCTATCAATGGTTTTGTTTATGATGACGGTGGACCTACCTCTGATTATGCAAATAATAAAAATTGTGATCTGGTATTAACTCCCTGTGCTCATCAACTAAGTCTTAAGTTTAAAGAATTTAATGTTGCCAGTGGCGATTATCTCCGTGTTTATGAAGGAACTAATGCCAGTGGTACTCCTTTATGGAATGTAAATGCTTATGGCACCAGCGGGCTTACAGGAACCATGACTAATCCTGATTTTAAAACTGAATTAACATCTAAAACCGGTAAGATGTATATCCAATGGCAAACCAATGCCAGCGGTGTGGCTCCCGGTTTCAATGCCGAATGGCAAGGCACTACTGGTAATTTTACCAAACCTGTAGCTTCATTCATCTGTCCTGATACAATTTGTCTCGGTGTTGCCACTAACTTCCTCAATACCAGCTCTTCTTTGAATGATGCTGCTTTTGAATGGTACTTTACTGACCCTTATTTTGCCGAATCTTTCGATAAAAATCCTTCTTTCAGTTTCCTCTTTGACGGAACTTATACCGTTAAACTTAAAGTAATTGACTGCGGTGGCGAAAGTGAAGTTACAAAAGATGTTGTTGTTGTTGCTCCTTTCACTGCTCCGAAACCTGACTTTACTGCCAGCAATACCAAACCTGTCAAAGCTCTTGACATTGTTACTTTCAGCGGTATTGCTTCAGGATGTGCCGATTACTGGGAATGGAGTATCAGCCCTGCCAGTTATTCTGCTATCAGTGGGTACAACAAAACTCAGTTTCCGGCTGTCAGATTTAACGATACCGGCTGTTATGATGTTAAACTCATTGCAGGATTTAAAGGCATGAAAGACAGCATTACTAAACCTTGTTTTATCAAAGTTATTGAATATTGCAAACCTACTGTTCAGGTGCTTACCCAGGATTTGGGTATTACAAAAGTAACTTTGTCCGACATCAGCAACAGCACTCCTATCGGTAAAACCGAATATTCCGATTACACTCAGTCGGCTTCAACTTTCCTTGATGTTGAAGCTACTTACAGCATTACTGTTGAAAGAAGTTCTAACTTCAACCCTGTTGACCGTAAGGTTTGGATTGACTGGAATATTGATGGCGATTTTGACGATCAGGGTGAACTTGTCGGTCATCAACAAAACTCTACTGCTCTTAGCTGGACTACAAGCTTCAAAGTACCATGGAATGCTCCCCTCGGTCATACCCGAATGAGAATTTCTGCTGTAATGGGCGGTTATGTCAACAACCCATGCGGCTCACGTTTGTTTGGAGAAGTTGAAGACTATAAAGTAATTGTCAGACCTGACGGGACTCCTCCTGTTATTACTCTTACAGGTGCTGATACTGTCTTTTTGCCTCAGTGTACTGCAAACTATACCGATTCAGGTGCTACTGCACAAGACAATATTGATGGCAACATCACCTCTAAATTAGCGGTAAACAACAATGTTGACCTCAAAAAAGCAGGTACATACTATGTTAAATACAATGTAAGCGACCTTGCAGGCAATAAAGCCAAAGAAGTTGCAAGGGTTGTTGTTATTGAAAAAGATACCATTAAACCTGTTCTTACTCTCAACAATGGCGAACAACTCCTTTGGGAAGCCGGTAATACATGGGTAGATCCCGGATTTGTGGTTAACGATGACTGCTCAGGAATGGATACTGTTGTTGTTTCAGGCAATGTTGATGTAAATAAATTTGGCAAATACAATATTACATACACCGCTACCGACAAAGCTGCTAACTCAATTATCAAAACAAGGGAAGTGACTGTTGCCGACACAACAGATCCGGTTGCCAATTTATTAGGTTATTCAGTCTATTACATCGAAGTGTTTACTTCTTTTTCTGACCCGGGTTTGAAAATTACCGACAATTTCTGTTACGACAACAATCTGAAAATTACAGGCAGTGTCAATACCAACAAAACCGGCACATATACTATCACTTACGAAGTATACGACTGTGCAGGTAATGGTCCGGTTGTGCTTAATCGTATTGTGAACGTTTACGATTCGGCTGCTCCTACTCTAAGCACTCTCCCTTACATTAAAGGTGATTTAATTACTATGGAAGTGCTTACTGATGTCAAAAATTATTTACCTGCTTTGGTTTACAGCGATAATTATGATGCTAAAAACGACCTTACTGTCAAAGAATTTGGTAATTTCTTTACTGAATTTCCTTCAGGTATCCCCAATAAATTAGGTACTTACAAGGTTGAATACGAAATCAGTGATAAGTCGAATAATATCACTTATACCTATTTCGACATCAAAATTGTTGACTCCAAAAAACCTGTTATTGCTCTCAAAGGACAACAAATTATTCAAATTTGCAGGTTTAAAGAAGTATCGGCTGCCGATATGGAAGCTACTGTTACCGATAATTTCTATACCAATATTACCATTAACAAAACAGGTACATATTTTACCGATTACCTCACTAATTTTACTGAAGGTTTGTTTACTATCCGCTACAATGCTGTTGACGGAAGTAATAATGTAGCCAAAGAAGTTGTCAGGTATATTGATGTAATTTATGACCCGATTAAATGTAATGTAGGTATCAGCGAAAACTCCGATCCGGTAGTGTATGTTTATCCTAATCCGGCCAATTCATTGTTAAACGTTGTGGTTGAAATTCCGGGTGCTGAGTTTTTTAATATCGAATTTATGAACGCTTTAGGTCAGGTAATGCTGACTCAGCAAAATATTAAAGCATCTGAAAATATTTATACTTTCGATGTTTCCAACTTTAATGCAGGTGTTTATCTCATTAAAATTTCTTCTGATAATCAAACCATTATTAAACAAGTGGTGATTCAGAAATAAAAACTTAAAGTATTTCATTAAAAAAGCCTGCTCTTAGCGAGCAGGCTTTTTTGTTGAAAATATCTTTTAATTTACTATGATTTTAATAAAAAGCTGAAATCCTCATCAGGATTAAGTTCATAAAACGATTGACCGTATTGGAAAATTCGGGCGCTATGATTTCCGAGTAATGACATTTTATTATTCTCTACACGCAATACAGTACCTTCCCTAAGCCCAACAACTTTAATTTCACGATTCAATTCAATAAACTCTTTAATTCTTTCTTCTCTGGTTTCACCAAAGAAACCTTCCGGATTTTTATCAAGATAATGAGGATTTATCTGAAAGGGAACAAAGTTGAGTGCTTTAAAGCTCATCGGCTCAATGATAGGCATATCGTTGGTAGTACGTAAAGTAGGACAAGCCACATTAGCACCAGCACTCCAACCGAAAAAAGGTGTACCATTTAAAACCTTTTCATGAATAACATTCATCAAACCTGTTTTATGAAGTTCTTCAACAAGCTTAAATGTGTTACCACCACCAACAGCAATTGCATCAGCATTTAAAATTGTATCTGAAGGTTTATTGGCATGATGAACACTTTCAATAGTATAACCCAATTTAGAAAATACAAATTGAACCTTCGCTTCATAGTCGTTCCAGTTTAATGTAACACCTGCATAAGGAACAAAAGCTATTTTTTTTACATCTTTACCTAAAAAATCAAGAAAATAGGGAATTGCATATTCAAGATAGTCATAGCCCTGTAATTTGGAATTACTAAGTAATAAAAGTCTCATTATAATCAGTTATTTTCAGTTATTATCAGCAAAAGGAAAAAAATCCGTATAAACCACCTTATACGGATTTTTATTTTTTAATTATGCAGGATGAATAGCCTCAACAGGGCAAACATCAGCACAAGCACCACAATCGGTACAAACATCCGGGTCAATTACATAGATATCACCTTCAGCAATAGCTTCTACCGGACATTCATCAATACAAGTTCCGCAAGCAGTGCATTCATCATTAATTACGTATGCCATAAATTTGTTGTTTTAATGTTCAAATAAAATCAAGGCAAAATAAATAGAATATTTTTTCATGGGCAAATTTTAATCTAAATTCATAATCATTCTAAATTAAAACCTATATTTTTATGAATTTTCTTTTACAATTCCTGTAACTATAAAAAACGGATTTAAGAATTGTTCCTTATTATACTTTAGTTGTTTCCGATTATAAAAATCAACAACTTTCCCTCCTGCTTCTTCAACTATTATTTGAGCAGCTGCAGTATCCCATTCCATGGTAGGTCCTAAGCGGGGGTAAATATGTGCTTTACCTTCAGCAATCAACATAAACTTCAGAGAACTTCCTTTAGAGACCAGTACCGGATTTTTAAATTGCTGAACAAAATTTTCTGTATCTGCATTAAAGTGAGAACGTGAAGCAACTATAGATAAGTTTTCTTCATTCATATCAAAGTTGGCAGCATTGATTCGATTGGTACCACTACTATCTTTACACCATGCACCTTCTCCTATGCAAGCATAATAGAATTTGTCCGATACTGGAATATAAACCACGCCTGCAATAGGTTTATTTTTTTCAATCAAAGCTATATTAACTGTAAACTCACCATTTCGTTTGATAAACTCCTTAGTACCGTCAAGCGGGTCAATAAGCCAATAGAGCTGATAATTTTTTCTGATTTCGTACTCAACGTTTTTATTTTCTTCACTAATAATTGGTATTTCAGGATAGAATTCTTTCAAATAATTGCAAATAATTGTATTTGAAAGTTTATCAGCCATGGTAAGCGGGCTATTGTCATTTTTAAAAGTGAGCTCCCAATTAAGGGGGTTTTGATTATAAATATCTGATATTTGTTTTCCTGCCTTTCGAGCAATAAAAATCAAATCATTAATTTGTATATTTGCGGCCTGCCTCATAAGGCATTATTTTAATATTTGATGCAAAAATACTTGATTTTAAAGAGTTAACAATTTGGATAATAATATTTTCCCTATATTTGGTCAAACGGTAGCACGTGAAGAAAAAGAAAAGCTTTTAAATCAGCGGGCTATGGTTTTTTGGTTTACCGGATTGTCAGGTTCAGGTAAAAGTACTCTGGCAAAAGGAATGGAACGAAAACTTTATCATAAAGGTTGCATGACCAAATTACTTGATGGTGATAACATCAGAACAGGATTAAACTCTGACCTGGATTTTTCTATATCCGGACGGGATGAAAACATCAGAAGGGTAGCAGAGGTAGCCAGGCTTTTTCTGGAAGCCGGAGTAATAACAATCTGTTGCTTTATAAGTCCTTCTGAAAAAAGCAGAGAAATGGCAAGACAAATTATTGGAGCTGAAAATTTTTATGAAGTATATGTAAAATGTTCACTTGATATATGTGAAAAAAGAGACCCAAAAGGCTTGTACAGGAAAGTGAGAGAAGGAAAAATTACTAATTTTACAGGTATTCACATGGATTATGAGGAGCCAAAAAATCCAAATTTTATCATCCGAACCGACAATAAAACTGTAAGACGAAGCATCAGACAATGCTATCGTGAGGTACTATCATTAATAAGGTATTAATAAAATGAATTATTCGTTAACACATCTCGACCATTTGGAATCAGAAGCGGTTTTTATAATACGTGAAGCTGCCTCAGTATTTAATAAACCAATGTTATTATTTTCTGGAGGAAAAGACTCAATGGTTTTGCTTCACCTGGCATACAAAGCATTTCAACCTGCAAGGATTCCTTTTCCGATAGTGCATATTGATACAGGTCATAATTTTCAGGAAACTTTGGATTATCGTGACGAAATGGTTAAAAAATATGAAGTTCAGCTGGTAGTTGGCTATGTGCAGGATGCTATTGATTCAGGCAAAGTGAAAGAAGAAAAAGGAATAAATGCAAGCCGCAACTGGTTTCAGTCGGTAACCCTTCTCGACACTATTGAGCAAAATAAATTTGACTGTGCAATGGGCGGTGGTCGGAGAGATGAAGAAAAAGCCCGTGCTAAAGAACGTTTTTTCAGCCATAGAAATGAATTCGGTGAATGGGATCCTAAAAATCAGCGTCCTGAATTGTGGAATTTATTTAATGGCAGAAAAAATATTAATGAACATTTCAGGGTGTTTCCTTTAAGTAACTGGACAGAGATGGATATCTGGCAATATATTGCACGCGAAAATATTCCAATGCCTTCCTTGTATTATTCTCATACCCGAAAAGTATTTGACCGTGATGGAGTTTGGTTGGCAGTTCACCCTGTAAATGTGATGAAAACAACTGAAGTTGAGGAAGAAAAAATAGTCAGATTCAGAACTATCGGTGATATGACATGTACCGGTGCAATTGAATCATTGGCATATACTCTGGATGAAATTATTGCAGAAGTTGCTGCATTCAGAATCACTGAACGTGCAGGTCGTGCAGATGACAAAAGATCGGATACTGCTATGGAAGATCGTAAAAAAGAAGGATATTTTTAAATAATAAATTCTTAAAATTTTTAGTTTAACAAACTGAATTACAAATAACAAACTAAATCAAAATAAAAGAAAATAATAATGGATTTACTCAGATTGGTAACAGCAGGAAGCGTTGATGATGGTAAAAGCACCCTTATTGGCAGATTATTATTTGATACAAAAACAATTTTTAAAGACCAGCTTGAAGCAGTTGAAAAATCAAGTTTAATACGTGGTGAAGATTTTGTTAATCTGGCACTATTAACCGATGGTTTACGTTCGGAACGCGAACAAGGGATTACCATTGATGTTGCATACAGATATTTTGCTACACCTAAACGCAAGTTTATTTTGGCCGATACACCAGGACATATTCAGTATACCCGCAACATGGTAACAGGAGCTTCCAATTCTAATCTTTCTCTCATTTTGATTGATGCACGAAATGGTGTACTTGAACAAACCAAACGACATACTTTTATTTCTGCCTTACTGGGCATCAAGCATATAATAGTTTGTATTAACAAAATGGATTTGGTGGATTACAAACAGGAAGTATTTGACAACATCATGAATGACTTTTTATCTTTTACCTCCAAAATTGATGTTCCTGATATCAGATTTATTCCACTCAGTGCCAAAGTAGGTGATAATGTGGTTGAAAGAAGTAAAAAAATGGATTGGTATCAAGGTCCTACGCTTCTTTATGCCTTGGAAAACGTATATGTTGAAAGCGATTATGAACGTATAAACTGTCGTTTTCCGGTTCAATATGTTATCAGACCCATGCGTCAGGAATATCACGACTACAGAGGATATGCCGGTAGGGTTGCCGGAGGTATCTTTAAAAAAGGAGATGAAGTAGTTATATTACCATCTGGTTTTAAATCAAAAATTGTCTCTATTGAAAAATTAGGTAAAGAAGTTGATGTTGCTTATGCTCCAATGAGTGTAAATATCTTGTTGGAGAAAGATATTGATATCAGCCGTGGAGATATGATTGTTAAAGAATTCAGTCAGCCCGAAATAAGTCAGGATATAGATATAATGATGTGCTGGTTTTATGATAACGGATTTAATATCGGCAATAAATACATCTTAAAACACACTTCAAAAGAAGTAAAATGTGTTGTAAAAGATATAAGGTATAAGGTTGACATTAACACCTTGCACAGACTTCAGGATGATAAAAACATTGGCATGAATGACATAGGACGTGTTAGTTTACGAACTTCAAGCCCTGTATTCTACGATATTTATAAGAAAAATAAAATTACAGGTAGTATTATTTTAATAGACGAAAAAACCAATAATACTGTTGGAGCAGGAATGATTTTATAGCACCTGATTATCCAGATCTACTCATCTTATCAATAATCCTGTCAGTATTTCACTACGGTTAAAACCGAAGTTTGGTATAAACCAAATTGTGAAATTTTTCTGCAAAAAAATGAAATAGTAAAGTTTTTCTGGTATTCCAATTGATAAAAGCCGGATTACTTAAAATTCAACTATTTTAACTCCAACATCTTCAATTTTGTTAATATTTGAATTTAAAATTTTAAAACTGAATTTATCGAAATGAATAATGGTACCTTTGGTCGGAAAGCTTTCATAAATATCCAGAATTAAACCGCCAAGAGTTGTATATTCTCCTTCAGGTAAACCCAAATTATAAGTACTATTAATATAATCTATTTCGTGACGAGCACTAAAAATGTACTCATTATCAGAAACTTTAACTTCTTTAAGCTGGTTACTATCGTATTCGTCATTAATTTCTCCGAAAATTTGTTCAAGCACATCCTCAATACTAATAATTCCGGCAGTTCCGCCATATTCATCAACAACATGCCCTATACTTGTTTTAGAAGACATAAATTTTTTCAGCAGCATATTTACCGGCATTGATTCAGGAACAATAAACAATGGTCTCAGAATTCCGTTTATAGATTCAGGGTCATTGTATAAATCAATGTGATGAACATAGCCGATTATGTGGTCAATATTTCCATCAATAACTATCAGCTTTGAGTGCGGACTTGAAATAAATTGTTGAGTAAGCTCATCTATACTTTCTGAAATATCAATATAAGAAATTTCTGTACGGGGAACCATACAATCTCTAACCTTTACGCTGGGAAGCTCAATTGCATTTTTCAGAATTTTGGTATCAACATCTAATTGATTTTCTTTATTCTCTGCATTTTCTTTCTGTTCAACAATTCTGAAAAGGTCACTATAGTCAAAAGACAATTTCTGATGTACCGATTTTATTCTTAAAAAAAATAAAATCATATTTGAAAAGTTGGTTATCAGCCAGTTAAGTGGATATAAAATAACATAAACAACAAAAAAAGGAAGAATAAAGTTAGCCAGATTTTTATTAGGATTGATAATAAACAACGATTTAGGTAAAAACTCACAAAAAAGCAAAAGAATTAAACCTGACAAAACAGTCATTGTAATAAATGAAGTAATCGGGCTTTTGATGCCAAAAATGCCACTTTCCGGATAAAAGAATATGGTCAGATTAGTAAATGCAATACCAAAAACAATAAGAGAAATGTTATTGCCAGTTAAAGTATTGGTGATAAAACGGCTTGATTTTTTACTGAAATAAGTTAAAATTTTGGAATTAAGTGAACCCTCTCTTTGGTCAATAGCCAATTTTAAAGGATTAGCCTGATAAAATGCTGTTTCCAGGCCTGAAAAAAATGCTGAAAATAACATGGAGAAAAAGATCAGAAAAACAATAGTAATAATTGTCATAAAAAATATAATTACAAAAAGAGCTGCAAATTTACAATTGATATTATTATTGCTATAAAATTATTACTTTTGCATCAAACATTTTTATTTGCAGTAATTTTTAAACCAGATGAAAATTTTAAGCCGGGAGCAAATCAGAGATGCAGATTCATATACCATACAAAATGAACCTATTGCTTCAATCGATTTGATGGAAAGAGCAGCAAAAACATTTACCAGATATGTTCTTAAACAGTTTAAAATCAAAAAAAATGTTTATATTTTCTGCGGCAAAGGAAACAATGGTGGAGATGGCTTGGTTGTAGCACGTTTGATGCTCGAAAAAGAAATAAATGTGTTTGTCTTTGTAGTTGAGCACAGTTCAGACGCCAGTAATGATTTTCAGATTAACCTGAATCGTTTAAATGAAAAATATCCTCAACGAATAAAATTTCTAAGCGACCATAATCAAGAATTTTCTTTTCATAAAGACGACATAATAATTGATGCGCTTTGGGGTACAGGACTTACCCGACCAATTGTTGGATTCGTAAAAAGCATTATTGAAAAAATCAATTCAAGCGGTTCAACAATAATAGCATTGGATATCCCAAGCGGTACTTTTTGCGATCAGTATAACAATGATAGTTCAAAAATAAAAGCAGATTTTACCATCAGTTTTCAAAACCCGAAATTGGCATTTTTTATTCCCGAAAATGAAGATTATGTTGGTCAATGGCGAATAGTTGATATAAGTCTTGATAAGAATTTCATCAGTAATATCAACAATAAACACTTTTATTTATTGGCTGATAAAATAAAAATGATATTAAAGCCGAGAAAAAAATTTCAGCACAAAGGGAATTTTGGTCATGCGTTAATTATATCAGGATCTTACGGAAAAATGGGCGCTGCAGTGCTTTGCACAAAAGCATGTTTAAAAGCAGGAGCAGGATTGGTATCGGCACATATTCCGGAATGTGGTTATCAAATAATGCAAATGAGCATACCCGAAGCCATGGTTTTTATTGATAATGATGAAAAGATTACCTCAAAAATAACTTCAGCTAAATCATTTAATGCTGTTGGAATTGGACCAGGTATCGGAACTCATCGTAAAACCAGAAAAGCTTTCAGAAAACTCCTTCGTTCAAAACCAGAAAAGCTTGTACTTGATGCAGATGCAATTAATATTATATCGCGAAACAAACGAATATTAAAATTACTTCCAGAAAACACTATTCTTACCCCCCATATTGGCGAATTTGATCGTTTAGCCGGAAAAAGCAATAACCATTTTGAACGATTAGAAAAAGCAAAACTATTGGCAGAAAAATATTGGATAATTATAGTGCTAAAAGGGCATTACACTGCCATTATTCTGCCTGATTCAACGATTTATTTTAATTCAACCGGCAATCCTGGCATGGCCACTGGAGGGAGTGGAGATGTTTTAACCGGTATTATTGTGTCATTTTTAGCTCAAAATTATTCCCCTGTTGATGCTGCTCTGTCAGGAGTTTTTATCCATGGACTTGCCGGAGATATAAGTGCTTCCGAACAAAATAGCATTTCGCTGATTGCTTCTGATATTATTACTGCTCTACCTTTTGCTTTTAATAAAATTCTAACTAAATCTAAAGATGAAAAAAAGTAATTTACAATATGCTGCCATTTTCAGTATAGTCTACTTTTTATTGTCCATGTTTTATAGTTATATTTTAATCTATTCAGTTGAAATATACAGACTGGTCATTATTTTGTTTTTAACTATACTTACCTTGTTAACTGTTATTATTTTTTTATATTTTAAAAGATTTCTTAAGTATTACTACAATTTTAAGGATCATAATCGTTTAATTTACTGGCTGATACTGATGGAGATTTTACACAATTCTTACCTGATTACATTCTATAATCAATTAAATAAAACAAACAATTATTACTATATCGCTGCTACAATAGGAGCTGTCATTTCTGCATTAATGTTTGTGTTTTATATGTCAATTGCAGCAAAATTATTAAAAATAGCTAAAAAATCTACCCGTTTAATGTTACCATTTGCCTGGTCATTTTTTCTCATTCCGATTATTGCTATCGTTTCATTTACCTACTCAATAGTATTTCAGGAAGAAGACATCGTTACATCTTTTGAATACAACAACACCTCATTGTTATTATCATTTTTAAAAGCATTTCCATTTTTATTTCTAACTTTGGTTTATTACAGGGCATATATACACAAACATAAACATCAAATAAAAGCAAAAACATCATCAGATTGAAGTCAATATCTATCTTTGCTCACAAATAAAAATTTATTCAGTGCTTAAAATATTGGTAACAAATGACGATGGAGTAGATGCACCGGGCCTGGGTGTTCTTGTAGAAAAAATGAAAAAATACGGCAAAGTTACTGTTGCTGCTCCCTGCTCGCCAATGTCGGGAGTTGGTCATGCTATAACGATGAGAAATCCTGTATTTATTGAAGAACGCTTATATGATAAGGATGTAGTAGCTTATTGCTGTTCAGGAACACCAGCAGATTGTGTTAAGTTTGCACTTGGTAATTTATTTGAGGGTTTACCCGACCTGCTGGTTTCAGGCATCAATCATGGCTCAAATGCTTCGGTCAATATGCTTTATTCCGGTACAGTAGCAGCAGCAGTCGAAGGAGCATTGTATGGCGTAAAGTCAATTGCATTTTCAAGCCTTAACTATAACGAAAATGCAGACATGAGCCTTTGTGGCTATGTTGTTGATGAAATTATGCAGAACATTGATATACATTTACTTAATCAATTTCATTTGCTGAATATTAATATACCTGACACTAGTCTTTCTCATTATAATGGATTTAAAATTTGCCGTCAGTCAATGGCTCACTGGAAAGAAAGTTTTAAAGAAGAAGTTAATAATGGTAAAAAAGCTTATTGGTTGACAGGTGAATTTATCTGCTTTGATAAAGAACCCGATACTGATATTTTTGCACTTGAAAACAATTACACCTCAGTTGTTCCTGTATTTCTTGACCTAACTTCTTACAAATTGATAAATCAACTCAATAACAGTCTTAAAAATGAAAAAGTTTGATCATATTTTAATCGGTATTTCAATTGGCTTGCTAAGCATAGGTTTAATGCTTGTTGTTTTCTTTTTTATCAAGTTTACTGATACTCCTTTTTCGACATACATTTCAACCATTTTTTCAGAGCGGGGTGTTTTGTCTCCGCTTATCAGTTTGAGTGGACTTCCGAATTTATTATTTTTCTTTTTATTTTTGAACAAAGAAAAATACAATACAGCAAAAGGTATTATTATTGCGACCCTTGTATTGGTTTTGATGGTATTGATATTAAAAATTATCTGAAATGCCAAAATATTTTCTGATAGCTGGAGAACCTTCAGGAGATATGCATGCTGCAAAGCTGATCAGGGAATTAAAAAAACTTGATAGTAATTCAGAATTTATTGCATTTGGTGGTGAAATAATGAAATCAGAAGGTGCTGAAATAATTTTTGACTACAAAAAAATTGCTTTTATGGGATTTATAGAGGTTTTTTTGAACCTCCCTCAAATTCTGAGTGCGATGCGAAAATGCAAAATTGCTATCAGGCAAATTCGACCTGATGCTGTTATTTTAATTGACTATCCGGGGTTTAACCTTAAAATTGCAGCTTTTGCTAAATCTATTGGTTTGAAAGTAATTTATTATATCTCACCTCAAATTTGGGCATGGAAAGAAAACAGGGTTAAAAAAATCAAAAAGCATATTGACCAGATGATATGTATTCTGCCCTTTGAAGCAGATTTTTATAAAAAACACCAATATACAGCTTATTATTACGGACATCCGCTTATTGACACTATTAAAGAATTTCGACCCGATAGCCAATTTGCCGAAAAATATAAAAATCGAAAAGTAATAGCAGTATTGCCCGGAAGCCGCAAACAGGAAGTTAACCGTATGTTTGAAGTGATGACACGGGTTGCAGAATATTTCCCTGAATATCATTTTATTTTAGCTATTGCTTCCAATATTGATGTTTCACTAATAGAAAAATTCCAATTGAGCGAAAATATCAGCATGGAATCGGGCAAAACCTATGATATAATGAAAATTGCAGACGCAGGCATCATTAAATCAGGCACATCGGCACTTGAAGCTGCCATTTTCAATCTCCCTCAGGTTGTTTGTTATAAAACATCACCCATTACCTATCGTTTAGCAAGGTTTTTTGCAAAAGTTTCATTTATTTCATTGGTCAACCTCATTGCCAATCGCAAAATAGTCTGCGAACTTATTCAGCATGAAATGAACGCAGAAAATATAAAAATGGAATTAGATAAAATACTGACTGATGACCAATACAGGCAAAACATGTTAAATGGGTGTGCTGAAGTAATAACAAAACTTGGAGATGGTACAACAAGCAGTCGGGTAGCTAAAAGAATTGAAGATTTTTTAAAAAGTTAATTTATTATTTGAAACCAGATGCGATATTTGCGCTTTGATAAAAAGTATCAGAAAATAAAAAATCAGGGGAATTAGCTCAGTTGGCTAGAGCGTTAGACTGGCAGTCTAGAGGTCAGGGGTTCGAGCCCCCTATTCTCCACATCTTCAATCAGTTTGTAGTGTAAATTACAAACTGATTTTTTTTAATACAAATTCAGAATCGCAAATGACTAAGCTGTATTACTCATTAATATTTTGAAAACCAGATGTTTATAAAGTTTATAGCGTAAAAAAACCTGTACAAGACCAATAATCTCAAAAATACAAAAGTTTAAAACTCCTAAATTGGACACCAACAGCAAGCCAATCGGTATTAGTTGCTCAAGAATCATTAGTAAAACATGTATGAATTAGAAGGATTAAATTTGTAATTTTGTAGTTTAATCAATTCTACATGAAAATACTTGAAAAAGAGTTATTTATTATCAGCAAAATTATATTCATCAAAGACCTGCCTGTATTTGTATTAGACCCCGGTAATTTAGTATTAAAAAACTTCAGTTCAGGTTTTGCATATATTAAAAAACGTAGTGAAGTTGAGCAGTTAGCCAAATTCAACAAACCTTTTTATCTGCTCAATATATCTGGTGCAAATACTTTCAGCTTTCCACTAAACTTTAGCAACATCGAAGCGATAATCTCTTTTAGCCCTAATAGTGAAACTAGTATAAATTTCTATCATAAAGACCTCTATTTCTTTACTGATGAATACAACCGAATAAAATGGTTTGTATCAGAAAATCATACTATTACAGATTTCCTTCACGACCTTGACGAAAACAAATCACTGACTGATGTAAGTAATTTTTTATCTGTTTTTCCATTTACATGGAAATACCTGATGTTAAAAATAGGAAATATTAAAAAAATTGCAAAAGGGCGAATTCAGCTGTTAATACGTGACCGTTATTTATTTAAAACAATTGATCATCTGAATTTTGATAGTTATTCTGTTAACCTGAGTGATTGCAGTGAAGGAAATTTGATGTTCCGCTTCTATAAAAATAAAAAATCATATTTTATCATTAAAAAACCCTACTCAAACGAAGGGAAAAAGAAACTTGACAATGAAATTCAAAACATAGAATGGCTGCAACAATTTAGTTTTTCCTTTTTTAAAATTCCTAAGTTAAAATCAATAAACAATGAGTATTTGCTGGAATTTGATAATCCATTTATAAAATCGGATCATTACAAATTACAAAAAAAATGGAATGACCTTTTTAATAATTCTTTGCTCGAATTAGCCTCCAAAACTTTTAGCGAAACAAAACTATCAAGAATATGGCGTAATGAAAATCTTCAGGACAATTTAATTTTCATTAAAGCACGTATTGATAAAAAAATGTTTCCAAATGGATTAAGTATTCTCAATTTTGTAAAAATCTACAGCAATCTATTAATTTTTTATGATACGATTGAGCCCGATGAAATAATATATTCAACATTTTGCATTAAAGATTTACACCCTTCATTTTCAGGCTCAAACAACAAAGAAATGCTTTTCCACAATTTCGAATCTGCTGAAAAAGCTTATCCTTTGCTATATGATTTTTTCTTGTTTTCATTTGAACATACACAAAGTTTTGAGTTTCCTGAAACATCCGATTTGATAAAAGAACTTGACTTCATTGAAGAACTTATAAGTGATTTTCAGCCTGTAAAATTAGACAAAAACTATTTTACTAAGCTATTGAAAATCTTTATGTTGATTTATGCAACACCTCAGTTGGCATCATTGTTGGTAAAACCCGTTATACCTCCTGAAGAAAATTTAAAATTAGTACTTTGGGCAGAGTTGATTGATTACATGAACGGAATTAAAAATGAACAGGAAAAATAAGGTTACTTTCTATTGAATTCAGGAATTAAAAAATAGTTGGCAAAAAAACTGTGACCTTAAATCCGCAATTCTATTGTCCGCAAAATTTCACAAACGATTGTGGATAAATAAGTTATAAGATATTTTACTGGTATAATTTGATCACCTAAATTGGTGCAATCAAAAAATGTATTAA
>Ga0209835_1000638_pt1 | contig 21911 bp, 20 predicted proteins | sample LakKivwa52mmetaG_FD_184138 | JGI IMG/M metagenome (GOLD analysis project Ga0209835, IMG submission 184138) | Anoxic lake water microbial communities from Lake Kivu, Rwanda to study Microbial Dark Matter (Phase II) - Lake Kivu water 52m metaG... | ecosystem: Environmental > Aquatic > Freshwater >...
CCAACGCAATCACCCCCGGATGAAGTATGGCTTAGGATTCTTTATAACCTATCGGGAGGCGGTTGTCCAGCTTTTCTTGCAACAAGTGGATTCGTTTCAGTTTCCGAGGAAGAATAAAATCACCCTGCTACTTGTCATGTTTTGGAATTATTTTAGAAACGTAATCGTGATTAAAGTTGTCAAATAAACTCAATTTTAAGAGAGGTCAGTGTTCTTTTGGGAGTTCGCAGAGTTCGATGAGCACACCGCTTGAGGATTTGGGGTGGATGAAGGCGACCTTTGTGTTGTGGGCTCCGGGCCTGGGTTTTTGATCGATCAGAGTGGCTCCCTTATCAAGATAAGCTTTGACCTCTGCCTCCACATCCTCCACCTCAAAACAGATGTGATGGATTCCCTGGCCTTTGGTTTCCAGGAATTTTACCAGAGGGGAATCCGGTTCGGCAGGTTGGACGAGTTCGATGTTGGACTCCCCGATTTTAAAGAAGCCCACTTTCGTCTTCTGGGCGGTCACCACTTCGACCCCTGAGAGGGTGAGGCCCATCACGTCCTGATAGAACTTGGCAGCCTCTTCAAGATTGTTCACGGCAATGGCAATGTGGTTGATTTTTTTGAGCATAATCCACTCCTTCGGAGAAGTTCAAATACCAAAGTTCAAATGTCAAATCAATGTCAAATGGTTTAATGCCAAAAACCTTTTTGTCATTTGGGTTTCATTTGAAATTTGAACTTTGAACTTTGACATTTTCTTCAATATATTTAATGATGTCTTCGGTAGAGGCTCCTGGGAGGAAGATCTCCCTAATCCCCGCCTGTTTAAGCGATGGAATATCATCGACCGGGATGATGCCGCCTCCAAAAACAAGAATATCATCCGCTTTCTTCTCTTTAAGGATATGGACCACTTTTGGAAAGAGGCTGTTATGGGCGCCTGACAGACTTGAGATGCCCACGATATCAACACTCTCCTGAATGGCGGCGTTGGCGATCTGTTCGGGGGTTTGCCGGATCCCTGTATAGATGACCTCCATCCCAGCATCCCGCAAGGCGCGGGCAATGACCTTCGCTCCCCTGTCATGACCATCTAATCCTGGCTTTGCAATAAGCACCCGAATCTTACGAGACATACAAACCTCCAAAAATAAAATTCCAAATTTCAAAATCCAAATATCAAAGGAAGATCAAATTTCAAATGCATTTCAAAGAGATTTCAGGAATCAGGAACGAAAGAGATATGTTTTTTAATTTTGACATTTGAAATTCATTTGAACTTTGATCTTTGACATTTGAGCTTATCCTTATTATCGTTCTCGATATTCCCCAAACACCTCTCTCAGAATGTCTGAGATTTCCCCCAGAGTGGCGTAGGCTTTCACCGCTCCTAAAATAGGCGGAACGATGTTCTCACTGCCCTGAGCTGCCTTCTTCAAGGCGGCCAGAGTCTCTTTGACTCTTTGGTTGTCTCTCTCTTTTTTTACCTTTGCGAGTTTCTCTTTTTGGTACTGCTCCACCTCAGGCTGAATCCGAAGGGTTTCTTTCAGAGGACCCTCCTCGATCTGAAATTGGTTCAATCCCACAATAATCCTTTTCTTTTTCTCGATCTCTTTCTGATATTGGTAGGCGCTTTCGCCGATTTCTCCCTGAATATAACCGGATTCGATGGCCTTGATGGCCCCACCCATGGCTTCGATTTTTTCGATATAGTCGATGGCCTTCTTTTCAATCTCGTTGGTGAGAGTCTCCACGGCATAAGACCCTCCGAGAGGATCGATCATATCCGCCACTCCGGTTTCGTAAGCGATGATCTGCTGGGTTCTTAAGGCAATCCTTACAGAATCCTCTGTGGGCAGGGCATAGGCTTCATCTCTTGAATTGGTATGAAGCGACTGGGTCCCTCCTAACACGGCAGCCAGCGCCTGGAAGGCAACCCTCACCACATTGTTGTCGGGCTGCTGGGCCGTGAGAGAACATCCGGCTGTCTGGGTGTGAAACCGCAACATACACGAGTCATCCTTTTTCGCTTTAAATCGCTCCTTCATTATTTTTGACCAGAGTCTCCGGGCAGCTCTGAATTTGGCTACCTCTTCGATGAAGGTGTTATGGCAGCAAAAAAAGAAAGCGAGCCTGGAGGCAAAGGAATCCACATCGAGACCTGCCTTAATCGCCGCCTCCACATAGGCAATGCCATCAGCTATTGTAAAGGCGACCTCCTGAACAGCGGTGCAACCTGCCTCGCGCATATGGTAGCCGCTGATGCTGATCGTATTCCATCGCTGGACATGCTCCTTGCAGAAGGCGAATAGGTCGGTCACGATTCGCATCGATTCGAGAGGAGGAAAGATGTAAGTTCCCCGTGCGGCATACTCCTTCAGAATATCGTTCTGGATGGTCCCTTGAAGGATCTCGGATTTTACACCCTGTTTCTCAGCCACAGCGATATACATTGTCAGAAGGATGGCGGCCGTTGAATTGATCGTCATCGAAGTGGAAACCTTATCCAGCGGAATCCCGTCAAAGAGAATCTCCATATCCTTTAGGGAGTCGATGGCGACGCCGACTTTTCCAACCTCCCCATCTGCGAGAGGATGGTCTGAGTCGTAGCCGATCTGGGTGGGAAGATCGAAGGCGACGCTTAATCCGGTCTGTCCCTGTCCAAGGAGAAATTTATAGCGCTTATTGGTCTCTTCGGCCGTAGCGAATCCGGCGTACTGTCGCATGGTCCAGAATCGGCCTCGATACATGGTGGGTTGAACCCCCCGGGCAAATGGGAACTCTCCGGGAAATCCCAGTTCACCGCAATAATCCGATTCAGCGAGATCCCGGGGAGTATAGAGACGTTTCAGCTCAATATGGGAGGTCGTTTTGAAAGAGGGATCCCGCTCAGGGGATTTCGAGAGGACTTTATTCAAAGTCGTCTTTTCCCAGCGCTCCATCTCTTCGCGAATATTTTTAGACATAAATCACCTCATTAAAAAAAGGGGGACAGGCTACTTTTTTAAAGAAAACAAACCACATATGTAATCAATATAATTTTCAAGTGTAAAATAAGGCTTTAAAAAAGTAGCCTGTCCCCCTTTTTTTATTATTTCCGCTTTACAGGGGAATATTTCCGTGTTTCCGCCAGGGATTGGTATCGACTTTGGTCTTTAAAATATCCAGGGCCTGTATGATTTTGGGACGGGTTTCCTCTGGCTCAATGATCTCATCCACATACCCTAACTCTGCTGCCTTATAAGGGCTGGCAAATTTCTCCTGGTATTCAGCGACCAGTTGTTGGCGGGTCTCCTTGAGGTCTTTCGCCTCCTTGATCTCATTTCGGAAGATGATATTGACCGCTCCTTCGGCGCCCATGACGGCAATTTCGGCCATGGGGTAGCAGTAGTTGATGTCCCCGCGGATGTGTTTGGATGACATCACATCGTAGGCTCCGCCATAGCCCTTGCGAGTGATGATCGTAATTTTAGGGACCGTGGCTTCGCAGAAGGCATAGAGGAGTTTTGCCCCGTGCCGTATGATCCCCCTTGCCTCCATATCGATTCCGGGGAGAAATCCGGGGACATCGACAAAGGTGATCAGGGGAATATTAAAACAGTCGCAGAAGCGGACGAACCGGCCGGCTTTCACGGAAGAGTCCGGGTCGAGCGAGCCTGCCAGCCAGTTCGGCTGGTTGGCAATAATGCCCGCGGGCATTCCATTGAAACGGGCGAAGCCGACAACGATATTTTTCGCCCAATCCTTCTGGACTTCAAGGAAATATCCATGATCCGCCACTCCAAGGATGATCTTCTTCATGTCGTAGGCTTTTTTGGAATCCTCCGGAATGACTGTTTTTAAAGATTCATCCATCCGGTTGGGGTCGTCCGAGCAAGGGATCACGGGCGGTTTCTCACGATTGTTTTGGGGGAAGAAGGCGAGGAGTTCTTTGATGAGGCGAATGGTTTCCTGATCATTCTCTCCTGCGAAGTGGGCTACGCCACTCTTTTCCATATGGACTTTCGATCCCCCTAACAATTCAGAGGTGATGGGTTTTCCATCCGGCGTTTCCGTCTTACCGAGGGCCGCCCGGATGACATCCGGACCGGTAATATGGAGGTAGCTCGTTTTCTGGGTCATCAGAATGAAGTCGGTCATGGCAGGAGAGTAGACGGCCCCGCCTGCGCAGGGTCCCATGATGACGGAGATTTGCGGGATAACCCCCGAGGCAAGGACATTCCTCAAAAAAATGTAGGCATAACCCGCCAGGCTTTCAACCCCCTCTTGAATTCTTGCCCCTCCGGAATCATTGAGTCCGATCACAGGCGCACCGGTCTTCATGGCGTGATCCATCACCTTGCAGATCTTCTCTGCGAAAGCCATTCCGAGGGCGCCGCCGAATACGGTGAAATCCTGGGAGAACACATAGACCAGTCGCCCATTCACTTTCCCGTAACCCGTGACGACCCCATCTCCCCAGAACTTCTTGCTTTCCATTCCGAAATCATGACAGCGATGGGTGACAAACCGGTCCAGTTCTACAAAAGTTCCAGGATCGAAGAGAAGGTCAATTCGCTCACGGGCGGTCAGTTTTCCGTCCTTATGCTGTTTATCTATTCTTTCTTGCCCCCCTCCCAGCTGGGTTTCAGCCCTTCTTTTTTCTAGTTCTTTCCGTATGGCTTCGATCGATCTCATGAATGGGTTCCCCCCCTAAAAAAAGACTTAGTGCAAATTGTAAAATTAGCATTTAAAAATTATCAATGTTACTAATTATTTAAATTGCTAACTTTGCAATTTCGTAACACTTTAGCGGTTTGAAAATCTTTGTAAAATCCCTCCCGACCTCCCTTTGCCAAAGGGAGGAGATAAGGGTTTCCCCCTTTGGCCTTTTTATCCCCGTAGGAGTAGGGGCAAAGGGGGATTAAGGTCGTTGCGACTCGAAACCGAGGGGATTTTATGATGAATCTTTTGGTCAATTGACTCGTAAAACTCTTTTTTTCAAAATGCTAAAGTGATACGCAATTTCTAATTTGCATTTTTCAATGATCTTTCAGTTCTTCTGCCATTATCTTTTCCGCCAGGGAATAGGGATCGGTTCGACGCTTTGTCAAATCATTGAGGATGCCTTCCCATCCTCCGTCTTTTTCAATCTTTTGGATAAAACGAGCCATGACCTCTGTTTTAAGCACTTCGAGAAAAGTGGCCTTTGCCCTTTCCCTTAACTTCGTTTCCAGGGCCTGGCCCTGCTCCAATACCTGTTTGTGACGGTAAATCCCGTAAACCAATTCAAAGATCCCTTTTCCCAGGATGGCTTCAGTCTTAAAGATGGGAGGTTCCCAGCCATCCTCTCTCTTCCGACCCATTTCGAGAACCATCCGGAGGTCCCGCTCCACCTTCTCCGCTCCCTCCCGCTCACATTTATTGACGACAAACAGGTCTCCGATCTCTATAATCCCTGCCTTGATCGCCTGGATGTCGTCTCCCATACCGGGGACGAGAACAACGATTGAGGTATGCGCGGTATTGACGATCTCCACCTCGTCCTGACCGACGCCAACGGTCTCGACGATAATAATGTCCTTGCCCATTGCGTCCATCACATTGACGATATCCTGGGTGGAGCGAGAAAGTCCTCCGAGGTTGCCGCGCGTTGCCAAAGAGCGGATGAAGACGCCTTCGTCCGTGGCATGGCGCTGCATCCGGATCCGGTCGCCCAGGATGGCTCCTCCGGTAAAGGGGCTGGTAGGATCAACGGCAACAATTCCTACGGTCTTTCCTTCCTTACGGAAGATATCCACCATCTTATCGACGATGGTGGATTTGCCCGAACCAGGAGGTCCAGTTATCCCGACAATATAGGCTTTTCCTGTATTGGGATAAAGTTCCTTTAAGGCATCCATGGCGGAGGGGATCCGATCATCAATATCCCTCATCAACCGGGATGCCGCCCGTATATCTCCGTCAAGGATGCGCTTGGCCAAACCCCTCTCCATGGTGGGCATACTATAACAAAAGTTTTTTTAACTCTCAAGAAATATTTTATAATTTTATACGTTGCATTTAGGGCAAAATCATGTGAGAAAAACCCATTTTTTCCACTTCCTCTTGAAAAGGGAGAACACATGTTTGGAGAACGAGAATCAATTTTATGAGGGAGTAAATAATAATGCTGTCTCTCAGAAAGGTTTAAAAGCAAGCAGGGTGTGTTGATCAACCCCTTCTCCTTTTTTTAGAAATTCTGCTTCAAGGGGTATTCCAGGTTTAATCTGCTCCGGTGTTTTGGCATCTATACCGATAATTCGAGCCACAGCCTTTACTCCTTCATCCAGTTCCACTACTCCTACGACATAAGGGTTATTTCGGTTGAAGCCTTCTTTGGCCATATAAGGGGGTGCCACTGTAATGCTCGTAAAGGCAGCCAGCTTGCCGGTACCTTTGAACGCCACCCATTCCATATCACGGTTGAAACAGGAGACACAGATGGGTCTGGGGGGTAGGGCTAATGAACCACATTTCTTGCATTTCGAGCCCATGATTTTCCGTTCATTGAGGAATTGCTCGTACGACGTATCATTGAATGGTTTCTCAGTCATTGGTTTAAAACCCCCCTGTCATTCTGAACTTGGTTCAGAATCTAAAAAGATGAGACCCTGGCACGAAGTGATGAAAGAATGTGAATCAACGAGTTCAGGGTGACGAATAATGCAAGAATTTTCTTGGTATTTTTTTAAACTCCTCACCTGTAAGGGAGAGTGTTTTATCTCCTCTCCAGAATGGTAAACGTGCAAGTTCCGCCAGTCCCTCCAAAATTATGGGCCGCCCCGATTCTGAGATTTGAGCTCGGAACCTGCCTTTTCCCCGCCTTATTTCGGAGCTGAACCCAGACTTCATAAAGCTGGGCGACGCCCGTAGCACCCACTGGATGACCTTTTGTTTTAAGCCCACCTGAGGTATTGATGGGAATAGGGCCATCCAGTTTCGTTAGCCCTTCAGCCACTCCTTTCCATCCTTCTCCAGGTTTGAAAAACCCGAGATCTTCGATGTGGACGACTTCAGCAATGGAGAAACAGTCGTGAACCTCGGAAAATTGGATGTCCTGAGGAGTGAGCCCCGACATTTCATAGGCTTCCTTCGCCGCATATCTGGTGGCTTCGTAAGAGGTCAGATCCTTTTTGGCATGGAAGCTATAACTGCTTCCCTGTCCCATGCCTGCCAGGTAGATTGGATCATCTGTAAAGTTTTTCGCAATTTCCTCAGCGACGAGTAGGAGACAGGCCGCTCCATCACTAATAGGGCAGCAGTCAAAGAGATGCATGGGCCATGCAACCGGGGGATTTGCCATCGGATCGCGGAGAAAGTCTTTTTCATCTTTCCATTCGGGAACCGGCTCTCCTTTTTTACGGCACCGCTCGATGCGGGCATTCATAAAATCCAGAATGGTCATTGGAAACTGGGCCTTTGGATTGAACGGGGCGTTGTTGTGGCTTTTAATCGTCACATTGAAAAGAATCTCACGGTCAACTCCGTATTTGGAGAAGTAGGCGGTGGCCATCGTCGCAAAGACTCCGGGAAACGTAAATCCAGCAGCCACCTCATAAGGGCTCGCGGCCATGGCTAACCCTTCTGCTACTTCCTCAGTGGTCCGTCTGGACATCTGCTCAAAGCCACCTACCAGGACGATATCATAAAGTCCAGAGGCGATGGCTAAGACCCCTTCTCGAAAAGCCAAGGCGCTTGAGGCACAAGCCGCCTCTGTCCGGGTCACCGGCTTGGGCACATGGCCGATTAAGTCGGCAATAATGGGCCCCCAATGGGCCTGGTTTACAAAAAAATCATTGCTGTAATTTCCAACATAGATAGCATCAATCTCTTTTGGATCCAAACCTTTATCAACCGAGTCATTCATTTCGATGAAGGCCTCGGCGAAGAAATCCTTGGAGTTTCGGTCTTTGAAGAGGCCGAGTTTCGTCAAACCGCCACCGACAACGGCCACCCCCCTTGAAAGTTTTCCCTTTCTCGGCATGTCACCTCCACTCCTTTCGTTACCTCACTCTCCTTGCTTCACCTACCCAGTATTTCTCCCGAAGTTCCCTTTTGAGAACTTTACCGTAAGGATTTTTGGGTATCTCTTTGATGAATTCAACAGACTTTGGTTTTTTATAGCTTGCCATATATTGTTTGCAGAAATTTATGATTTCATCTTCGGTTGCCTTTTGGCCTGGCTTCAGTGATGCAATCGCTTTAATTGCTTCCCCCCAGGTTTCATCCGGAACTCCGATGACTGCCACTTCATGGATTGCAGGATGCTTAAGGATCACATCTTCAATCTCTCTCGAATAAATATTCTCGCCACCACTGATGATCATATCCTTTGCTCGATCAAGAATATAGACATAACCTTTTTCGTCCATAATCCCGAGATCACCTGTATGTACCCATCCGCCACGCAAAGTTTCTGCAGTGGCTTTTGGATTTCTCCAATAACCCTTCATCATGACTTCTCCCCGAACGACGATCTCTCCCATCTTTCCTGGTGGAAGTTCATTGTCATGCTCGTCGAATATCTTGACTTCCACATCTGTCCTTGGGATTCCAGCCGATGTCAGACGCTTCATCTGTTCTTCTGTCCCCTCTAAAAGATGTTCTTCTTTTCGCAGATAGGTAATCGTCATGGGGGATTCTGCCTGACCAAAGAGTTGGACAAACACCTGCCCCATCTTTCTGACTGCCTCTTTAACATCTTCTTCATAAATAGGAGCCCCGCCGTAGTTAATACATTTAATGGAACTGAGGTCATATTTGTCGATCTCAGGAGAAGTAACGAGTCGCTTGATCATGGCCGGAGCCGCAAACATATTGGTCACTCTTCTTCTCTGAATGGTCTCAAAAACTGTTTTAGGATCGAATGTTTTTACATGCAAAATGACATTCGCCGATCCTTTGGCGACGTTGGGTATGCCATAAAGACCGCTTCCGTGGCTTAAGGGCGCGGCATGAAGGATCACATCGTCAGGACCAAGAGGAGTCATATCGGCAAAAAAATTCATCGTCATCATCATAATAACATGATGGGTGAGCATCGCTCCCTTTGGTTGGCCTGTTGTTCCAGAGGTATAAAAAAGCCATGCTAAGTCATCGCGTTCAACATCTACATCGACAAACTTTGGAGATTTATCCTTAAGCAGTGTCTCATAATGAAGCATCCCTTCCAAAGGTTCGGTAATGCAGATGTAATGTTTTACACGAGGCATCTCATTCTTTAAGGTATAGAGGGAATCTCTGAAGTCATCACCCAAAACGACGGCTACAGCTTCTGAGTTATCGATGATGAAAGCGCATTCCTTGGGATGGAGCCGAAAATTGATGGGAACTGTTCCTATTCCAGCCTTGAAACAAGCGAAAAGGGTCTCGATGAATTCAGGGCAGTTATGTAATACGATGGCCACGTTCTCCCCTTTCTTAATCCCTAAATTTAAGAGGGCATTGGCCATCTTGTTGATTCGTTCATTTGCCTGTTGATAGGTAAGCTCATAATCTCCATAAGCAATGGCCAATCTTTCGGGAAAAGTTCTTGCAGCTTTTGTAAAAAGTGTTCCGACGTTCATAAAAAGCCTCCTCATCAAACATTATTTCTTATGCGCCAAACCATTTCACTTTACTTCTGATGTCTTCCTTTGGCGGAATTCTTGGAGTATAGGCAGGCAATCCGATAGGGATCATTCCAACGATTTCCTTATCTTCTGGTATTCCAAGGAATGCCTTAATTTCCTTTTCTTTTTTCTGCAGAGGACCTGTCATCCAGCAGGAGCCTATTCCCTCACTCCAAGCCGCCAAGATCAGATTTTCAATGGCCGCAGAGGCATCACAGATATTATTCTTCCACTGCCAAAGGTCGTTCTCTTTATCGACATACACCACAATAGCCATCGGTGCTCCACCCAATGTCCTGTAGAATTCATTAAGACCTTCGACTTTGTCGTTCGATTTATTGATGGGAATGGAAAGGTTTTTTATTCTTTCGGCCATAACTGTTTTCTCAATCTCCTCCAATCTTTCTTTAAAAGAACGATCCATGATTTCGTGCATCTGATCGATAGAAGACCTACTGACGATCAAAAAATTCCAAGGTTGCCTGTTGCTCGCTGTGGGAGCAAGATTGGCCGCCTCGAGAACTCTCAAGATCTTATCTTTAGGAATGGCATCCCCTCTGAACTTCCTGACGCTTCTTCGTGTTTTTATCGCCTTATATAATTCCATAAAACTTTCTTTTTTGAAATTGGAACCCCCCATGGGTTGAGAGCCATGAAAATAAAGGAGTGTTTACGACACGGATCACAGACAAAGTCATGTTATTATTCAAACTTACAAGTGATGCCAATATCGACGATGGAATAGAATCTCTGACCTTTATCATTTTCCTAACATTTTATTGGGGAGCCAAACAACAACATCTGGGAATAACGTGCAAGTTAATACAGCAGTAGTCTGAAGGATAAGAAAAGGGATGGCACCACGATAGATATGATTCAATGTAACCCCTTCAAGCTTTAGACCTGAAAGATAGAACAAGGCATAACCAAAAGGTGGGGTTAAGAAAGACATCTGTAAATTTATCGCCAGCATAGAAACAAACCATATCATGTCAAAACCCAATGCTTTTGCTATAGGCAAAAAGATAGGGAAGGTGATCATGACGATCCCAATCCAGTCAATGAAACAGCCTAAAATGATGTAAATGATCATTATTAATGCATACGTACCCCATTTACCTAAACCAAGCCCAATAATGATATTTACCATCGCCGTCCCACCACCCATACCCAGAAATACTCCTGTGAAACAGGAAGCTCCTACTAAAATGATAATTACCATCGTTGTCGCCTTTGCGGTTTGATAAATGCAGTCTTGGAAACCCTTCCAGGTGAACTTCCGATATGCCAATATCATAAGAAAGGAGACAGCAGCTCCAATGCCTGCGGCTTCGGTGGGTGTGGCTACGCCAAAAAATATTGCTCCGAGAACGAGTAATATCAGCCCTGCAGGAGGAACCAAATAGATTAAGGCATTTTTAAACCTTTTGCTTACCGGATACTGTGACAGTTCTTCCTTAGGGATGGGTGGGCCCAGTTCTGGGTTGAATCCACACCTTGTAGCGATATAGATCATGTACAGAATGCCTAAGGTAATTCCGGGAAGCACGCCAGACATTAACAGCTTTCCTGCGGATAAAGCCGCTTGATCTGCCATCATCACAAGCATAATGCTTGGAGGAATTAAGATTCCGAGACTCCCACCTGCTGCCACCATTCCCATCGTTAATTCCTTTTGATAACCATACCTTATCAGCATCGGGCCAGACAGAAGCCCCATTGTTACTACCGAAGCACCAATAATTCCAGTACAAGCAGCAAAAACAATACAAACCGCAATAACAGCCAACCCAACCCCTCCACGTATAGGACCCAATAAAATTCTAAGTGCTTTAAATAGCCCCTCAGCTATACCTGACATGGTGAGGAAGTTGCCCATCAATATAAATAGAGTAACAGCTATAAGGAGAGAATTATTCATTACGCCATAGATTCGATTCACAAATAGGCCGATCATTTGAGGATAGAGAATAAGTCCAAATATAACTCCTATCCCACCAAGGACGAATGCAAGCGGATGCCCCATAAAAAATAAGATGAACAAAGCGACAAACATCAATAGTGCCAAAATAGCCAAAGTCTCTGAGCCCATTATTTATATCTCCCTGATGACAATTATTTTTTTGATAACCTCCGATACCCCTTGGATGAGTAGTAGAACCGCGGTAAGTGGAATTACTGTTTTTATGGGATATAATGGGGGGTGCCACACACTCCAAGATTCTTCCCACATTGCCCAGGATCTAACAGCAACCTCTATTCCATAAATCAAAATAACGATGAGAAAAGGGAAGAAAAGAGTAAAGTAGCACACAAGATGAATGATCTCCTGAACCTTTGGGGAGAAACGTGCTGTTATGAGATCAATGGAAACGTGAGACTTATGTAAAAGTCCATAGGCCGCTACCAACATGAAATGGGCGCCAAATAGAAAATTGCTTAACTCGAAAGTCCATATCGTAGGGGCATTAAAGATCCTTCTTGTGATCACCTCAAAGACGATCAGTGCTGTTAAAGGGATTACAAGAAAGCTAAATACCTTTCCACTCCAATCGCTGATCATGTCAAACTTTTTCGCGAAAGCGAGCCATTTATTTTTATCCATCCATTGACCCCTCTTATCATTTGATTTGTTCTGAGATCAATAAAAAACGCTACCTGCCTTGCTCTTTTGGGCAGGGCAGGTAGGTGTGATGAACCCATCATGAAAATGAGGTTATTTTATACACGCTTTTATTGCATCAAGGTCAGGAAGCACAAAGTTACGTCCGTGAGAGAAAGGTTGTGCAATGGAACGCCACTGTGAATAATCCTTTAGAAACTTATATTGAGAGTAGGCAACCTTTGCAAAAAGGGGATTTTCTTTGCAGGAGTCAAGCGTGTGTTTATTGACAAACTTCTGAATGTTGTTTATATCCGCATCGCTTAAGCGAGTGATTTTTATCCCCTTATCTAAAAACTTTTTTGTTGCATCGATGTTGTTAAATTCAAAAAAGGTGTAAGACCAAAGAAAGTTAGCAGTGGCAGCAGTTTTAAGTATTTCTTTTTGATGGGGTGTGAGGCCATCCCAGACTTTTTTGTTGATCATAGCGCCAAATATAGCAGCTGGGGCATGCCAGGCCGGGGAGACCCAATATTTTGTAACCTCTTGGAGCCCCATGACCAAGTCAACGGTCGGGATATTGTACTCAACCGCATCAATCACACCCTTCTGCAAGGCCTCGTAGACTTCAGAACCAGCCAGCATGACCTGGACGCCTCCAAGGTCTTTTAGAACCTTTCCTTGTAATTTTCCACCGATTCTTATCTTAAGGCCTTTAAAATCACTTATAGAATTAATCGGTTTGTTGCTTCGAACTCCAGATTCTGAACCATGGACTCCAAAAGGCAGACAGACAATGCCATATTTACCATAGGCTTCCTGGATCAGATCATAGCCTCCTCCATGATGGACCCAGATCATATAGTCAGTAGCAGTCAAGCCCATAGGGTGAGAACCGATAATGTTAAAAGCCTCGTTTTTGCCTGCCCAGTAACCGCCCCAATCGCCTCCAATTTCGATCTGTCCTCTTGAAACAGCATCAAAGAGTTCGAAAGGAGGAACGAGGGTTCCTCCATCGAAAAAATTGATTTTCAACTCATCACCCGCAAGGTCATTTACGATTTTCGCAAAATGTCTATCAATCTCAATTAGTTGAATGCCAGGCGTCCAAACAGAGGTCATCTTCAATTCGACCCTCTTTTTTGGTTCCGCAGCATTTGCCATGAAAACTCCGTAAATAAAGGTATGGATCAAACCAACTAATAATACCAATAGAAAAATTCTTTTTTTCATTATCTCTTCCTCCTTTTTTGATAGAGTTTACGACAATTTCCATATCTTAAACATTCCCTCTGACAAACAAATGGTACTTCAGATTTGCGCTAAACGAATTTACAGGTGATTCCCCCATCGACTATAATTTGGGCACCCGTGACATACTTGGCCTCATCGGAGGCAAGATAAAGGGCAGCATTGGCTACGTCCCAGGCTTCGCCCATCTTTCCTGTGGGACATTGCTTATTTCGAATTTCGATCATCTTCTCCACATCTCCCGCAGCATAGACTCCTTTGAGCGGTTCAACAATCATCGGGGTGTTCATTAACCCAGGAAGAATAGCGTTGGCACGGATATTTTTAGGAGCATATTGGAGCGCAATGCTCTGTGTCAGACCGAGGATGCCTGCTTTGGTGGTGTAATAAGTAATGTAGGGAACCCCTGTGTAGCGAATAGCGGCAATCGATGAAATATTTGTGATGACACCTCCCCCTTGTTTCTCCATGTGAGGGATGACATATTTGCATGTCAGGAACATGCTCTTCAGGTTAATTGCCATCACCCGATCCCAGGTTTCCTCAGTAATTTCCACAGGACCCCCAACCACTACGACCCCCACATTATTATGGAGGATATCGATACGGCCATAGGTTTCGAGGCATTGATCGACTATGGCTTTCACCTCATCCGCCTTAGTGACATCCACTTTTTGAATGGCACAGATACCTCCTTCCTTCCCGATAATGGATTTCGTTTCCTCTGCCGCCTTAGGGTTAATATCAACGGCAAAAACCTTGGCTCCCTCTCGGGCAAATAAAACTGCTGTTGCTTTGCCATTCCCCCAACCTGGCCCGATCGAGCCTGCCCCTGTCACAATCGCCACCTTGTTTTTTAACCGGTCGCTCATCGTCTTCTTCCTCCTTTCGTTATTGAATTTACAGCAAGACGAATGCCAATATGATGAATTAGGGGGTAGCTAATAATTTATTGTAAATTCAAGGAGTTCTTGCACGGGGGGGGGGTGTGTAGAATGAACATTTTTATTTTAAATTTGCAATGTTGCAAATTATTTGCGTGTTTACAAATCATTTTGCAGAAAAAATTACTTTTGAGGGCCTCACAAAAAGTCTATCAATCTTGTCACTCCTGCCCCGATTTTCATCGGGATAAACTCCAGCAGGAGTCCAGAAGTATTTGAATTTACTTTTGAATTTCGTGGTGCTTTATTTTGCGATAGAGGGTGGCCGGATGGACTTTCGCATGAAGGGATGCTTTATTTAAGTCTTTAGGAAATTTTTTTAAGAGGTTTTCTACATATCTCTTCTCGAACAATTCTTTGGCCTTGTCATAGGGATAATCCAAGAAATCATAATCCTCTTCTCCACGGAAGATGGTGATATGTTCGAGAATATCCTTGTCCGTGATGGTTTCTCCAGTATGAAGGGCTACAATTCTTTCGATGACATTTTGAAGTTCCCTCACATTTCCGGGCCATTCGTGGTTCATAAGAACTTGTAATGCCTTAGGATGGATGACTTTTTTATCCTTACTCATCGAAGAGCAATATTTCTCTATAAAATAGTTGGCCAACAGAGGGATGTCCTCCCGCCTGTCTCTGAGTGGAGGTAAGTCTATTTTGATCACATTGATTCGATAAAAGAGATCTTTTCTAAAACGTTTTTTGATCACCTCTTCTTGAAGGTCTTTATTCGTGGCCATGATCATCCTGACGTCTACCGGATAAGACTTTGTGCCACCGACTCGAATGACTTCTTTCTCCTGGAGAGTTCGTAGCAACCTGACCTGCAGGGACGGACTGGCTTCCCCAACTTCGTCAAGGAATAAAGTCCCTCCATCGGCCTCTTCGAAATATCCGTTGGTTGTCTTCATCGCTCCTGTGAAGGCGCCTCTCTCATATCCGAAGAGGGTCGTCTCAAGCAGACTCTCGGGCAACGCTCCACAGTCGATGGCAGAGAAAATAGACTTTCCCCGGGGACTGTTTGTGTGAATAGCTCTCGCAATGAGTTCTTTACCTGTTCCACTTTCGCCATGGATGAGGACGTTGCTTTCCACCTCAGAAGCCTTTCGAATGAGCTCAAATACTTTCTGCATTCCCAGACTTTTGCCGATGATATTTGGAAATAGAGACTCGCTTTTCAATCTGGTTTTTAGGGAGAGGTTTTCTCTTTCCAATTTCCCTTGGTAGATCGCATTCTTAATCGTAATCAGAACCTTTTCCGTTTCTTCGAATGGTTTCATCAAAAAATCAAAGGCTCCCAATTTCATTGCCCTTACAGCATTCTCCACCGTTCCGTAGGCGGTGATGATGATCACCGGAGTCAATCTGTTGATCTCCTTAATTTGTTTTAAGATGTCGATCCCATCCGCATCTGGGAGTCTGACATCAAGAATGACAAGGTCATAGGAGGTATCCTTGAGAGCATTCAACCCATCCAATCCATTAGAAAATGTTTTCACTTTGCAGTCGACTTTTTCCAGAATCTTTCGGAAATAATGTCTCGAGAACAACTCGTCATCGATTACCAGGATTTTTTCTTGGCCATTCATAGCGTTAATCCTTTTCGGTTCATTCTAACCTGTGGGGAGGATAACCGTGAAGGTGCTATCTAGTCCTTCTTCACTTTCCACATTCACATATCCACCATGGTTTTTAATGATTTGATACGCAAAACTCAGACCAAGCCCATGCCGATCCGAACCCTTTTTGAGCGAGAAGAAAGGCAAAAATATTTTGTTGAGGTACTCTTTGGGAATCCCAGTGCCATTATCTGTGAAGGCAATCTTAACCTGTTTTTTCTGCTCGTCGTACTCGGTTTTAATTTTGAGACTTCCTCCGTTTTGCATTGCCTGGATTGCATTGGTTAGGATGTTTAAAAAGCACTGTTTAAGTTGGATCCCATCCCCCATGATGGGTAAAATATTTTGGTCCAGCATTGTTCTTATAGAGATTTTCTCAAGGTTTTCTCCAAATTGTTCGTTTAAGGAATGAATTGCATTTTTTAAGACTTCATGAACGTCTGTTTTTGAGAAGGTTAGATTGGGGTCTTTGATACAATTCAATACGCTGGTGATAATTCTCAGACATTCTCTTCCGGCCTTTGAAATGGTTTCAGCGAGTTCCCTTTTTGGATCTTCAACCTCCATTTCTTTCAACAACATTTCAGAAAAATTCACCACTCCTATTAATGGATTGTTCAGTTGATGAGCGATCCCCCCCATTAATTCAGAATAGAGGGCCAAATTTTCACTTAATAATAATCTCTCTTCCATTTCTTTTTTTTCTGTCAGATCACTGAGTAAATATAGTTTTGCAATTGTGTTACCAATAGAATCCTTAATGTCCGTCACCAAAAGGGAACCTGGGAATGTGCTCTGGTTTTTCTTAACACAGAGGACATCCCGTAAGGGGAGGGAATCTGTTCTATTTTTTCTTTTATTTTTATTGGGCGGCAGATTCTCGAAGAGAAAATTTATCTTTCTCTTCATCACATCCTCTTCCCTATAACCGAAGATTTTTTCGGCTGTTTTATTGAAAACAAGGATTCTATCGCTAAGATCAGTACTGATGATAATATTTGGGGGGGAATCGATCAGGGATTCGAGGAAGTTTTTGGATTCTTGCAATTCTTCTGTTTTTTTTTCGACCAATCTCTTCTCTTGATAAAGTTCTTCCTCAAGTTCGTGCAAGAGAATAAAATATTTATTCGTTAAAAAAGGAGCACCTCTCGCATGATATGTCATCTGCTTTGAATAGTATTGGGGAATATACCTGTCAATAATGACATCAAAAGGAATTCCATATTTTAGTAGTTTGAAATAAGGTTCCTTCACACCTTGTTCCAGTGTTCTGGGGAAAGCTTCTGAAAAAGTTTTTCCCAGTATCTTTTCCCTTTCAATTTGTGAAGTTTCCTCCTGTTTTTTATTCATTCTAATAATTTTTCCATTTTTATCGAGGATCATCATTCCGATGGGTAAATTCTCAATCAAATCTTCTGCAAAGCTGAGAGGTTTTGGTTTCCTTGCCTCTTTTCTATTCATAGTTTCTTCTCCCATTTCCCATCTTTCTCCTTGTAGGGGAGCAAGTCTTCGTTATTACAAATTTATCGTTGGTATTGTCTGAGAAAACAACCTTATACTATCAAAAGAAGTGAGAGTGGTCAAACGGTTTATCTCGATTGAAATAAGGGAGAACAGGCGCAGGGGAAGCTCTCACTGTTCGAAGGAGAAGCTCGTCAGGTAAACTTTTAAATTTAGCAGATAGATTAGAGTTGAGAATTGGAAAACAATTCTCAACTCTTCATACATCATCAGTACTGTCCGGTTAATTTTTTAAAAAAATTCGAATTGTCATTTTAATCCAGCATGATAAACGTGATTGTGAACGTTTTCGACTTCATTTTTTTCTCTCCGATTGGTCATAATCCTCCTATCACGGATAGGAAAGGAGTGACCAATGTACTCAGGACGAATCATTTTCTCGCAGTTGATGAGTTTTCTTCCGAAACACGAATTCGACAAATGTGTTCACCGGTATCGAGGGGAGTACTGGATTCGAAGTTTTTCGTGTTTCGACCAATTCCTTTGCATGGCTTTCGCTCAACTGACCTATCGGGAGAGTCTTCGCGACATCGAAACATGCCTGCGAGCCATGCAGCCCAAGCTTTATCATGCAGGGTTCCGAGGCAAAGTTTCCCGAAGCACGTTGGCCGATGCGAACGAAAAACGGGATTGGCCTATCTACGCCGACTTTGCTCATGTGTTGATCCGAATGGCCAGACAGTTGTACGCGAAGGAGGATTTCGGACTGCAAATCACCCAGGCTGCTTACGCTCTGGATTCCACCACGATCGACCTGTGCCTCTCCCTTTTTCCGTGGGCCTCTTTTCGGCAACACAAGGGCGCCATCAAACTCCATACCGAAATGGATCTGCGAGGCTCTATTCCTTGCGTGATCCGCATCACTCATGGGAAAGTTCACGATGTTACCTTCTTGGATCAGCTGGTCCTCGAACCAGCCGCCTTCTACATGATGGACCGTGGATACATCGATTTTGCTCGCCTCTATCGGTTCACACAAAACATGGCGTTTTTTGTGACCCGGGCCAAAAGCAACCTCGATTACATCCGACGCTCCTCACACTCTATCGATCCTGGAACCGGGTTACGAAGCGATCAGATCATTTTGCTCAGGGGTCCCAAAACCTCTCAATTCTATCCCGATCCACTTCGACGAATCAGTTTCTTCGATATCGAAAACCATCGTCGCCTTATCTTTCTGACAAACAACTTTGTCTTGCCAGCTCTGACGATTGCTCTGCTCTTCAAACGTCGCTGGAAGATCGAGTTGTTCTTCAAATGGATCAAACAAAATCTTCGAATCAAGACGTTCTATGGTACTTCCAAAAACGCCGTGAAAACTCAAATCTGGATTGCAGTCTCTGTCTATTTGTTGGTTGCAATCATCAAGAAGAAGCTCCGAGTCGAGCGAACACTCAACGAAATTCTCCAAGTTTTAAGTGTGACGCTTTTTGAAAATAATGAATTATTACCATTACTTACAAATTTTCACCTCCAAGACCAAATGGTGGCTTCTTATAACCAGTTGACTTTATTTAATTTTTAACCGGACAGTACTGATACATCATATAGAACCAAATATTATAAGGCTCTGCCGGGGACGCCAATGTGACGGGCAATGACAATTCGCTGGACCTCGGAAGTCCCTTCGCCGATGTCGAGGAGTTTCTGGTTCCGGTAGTGGCGCTCGATGGCATACTCCTTCATCAGACCATCAACCACATGCAGTTTATATGAACCTGGGTGTCAGTCAGAATCGCTCATTATTACCATGCTTGATATTCCCCTCACCCCCGCTCTCTCCCAGTAGCACAGGCGTGACGCCTGTGGCCACCGGAGAAGGGGAGGGTGAGGGGAAATTTCAAATATCTTGGGCAGATTTGATTTTCTGAGGCTTATCGTTTACTTGCATGAAGGATGGTCATCCCGATGATCGTATCTCCTTCATATCGGATGATGATATCATCGTCTGTGAATTCGCTATCTGTGGCATGACTTGGCTTCTTAAAATTGATGTACAACACGTCAGCTTCTGCATCATAAGATGACCAGAGATACTTTTGGGGCGCAGATTTCACAGCAGGAATGATTTTAAGATAGTCTTCGACTATTCCATGGGCCATAATGATTCGTAAAGATTGAAATCGTAAAAATCTGCAATTCACTCCCAATCGGGTATTATAGGGCTCGGCCGGGAACGCCAATTTGGGTAAAATCTCTTATTCCCTCATTAATGAGAAGATCATTCTTTCTGCCTTTTTTAGTTTAAAAACCTTTTCCTGGTGGTCATATACAATCCCATGCTCCTCGGCCTTTCGGAGGATCATCCCAAATATCTTCTCTATTTCTGCCCGGTCGTAGACGAAACAAGCATCCTTCACAAGGTTCAGTGTCTGCCAGGTGGGAATTTTCTTCAAGCCATTTATATCGTATACAAGGACTGTAACATCCCTTCCAAATCTGGGTATCAATTCGCTAAAGGCATTGTACAGTTCATCCTGTTCCCTGATCAGAGTTTCCTTTTCAGTGATGACGAAAATATCGATATCGCTCTTTTCATCGAAGTCCAGTCTTGCCAATGAGCCGAAAAGCCCCACGGCTAATATCTCTTTCTTTCCTAACATCAGGGAAATCCGTCCAACTTCGTCCTTAACCTTTTCGATATCCATATTCATCACTTGAAGAATCTTTCTATGAATTCTATCGCCTTATTTACAGATTTATTTGCCTTATCAAGCAACCCAATAGCCATCTCTTCTGTACAGAGCTCCGATGGACTTGTCCAATGACCATTTTTAAGCCCCCCGTAGGTTGAACGCCCATGCCAAGGTGCTGCTTCCTTTACATATGAGACAACTTCCCAAAAACCATCATTCAAAAGATTCTTTTCTATCAGCTTCTTAAGTTGTTCCGATGGGTTATGTGTCCATTCGAACGCTTCAAAACATGAAATTAAGGCCTTTGCAGATTTTTCGATCGCCAACTGAGAATAGTGGATAACGGTGACCCAATCCCTCAATTCGGAGTATCGAGTGGCTCTATCCAGATCTTCTCTCGCCTCCCTGAGTAACCTTGTTGATTCTTCTTTCGTATCCATTTTCCTTTTCTATATCCTATTTCTACCACTTCATTCTGCCATAAAGGTTCTTAAATTGGCAAGGAAAAGTATTCCCAAGTTCATTTACTTCCAGGCTTACCTGATATTCTCACAGATAACCCTCCAACTGAGAGAAAAAAATGGGTATTATTCGTTCTCACAAGGCTCTTCCCGGAACGCCGATGTGCCTCGCAATTACAATTCGCTGAACTTCTGACGTCCCTTCTCCAATGTCGAGGAGCTTCTGGTTCCGGTAGTGGCGCTCGATGGCATACTCCTTCATCAGACCATATCCTCCATGAAGCTGAACGCCCTGGTAAGCCACCCGATGATACATCTCGGAGCAGTACATCTTTGCCATCGCCGATTCTTTACCGAAGGGACGGTGCTGCTCACACAACCAGCAAGCTTTATAAAGCAATAGTCTTGCCAACTCAATCTCAGTGGCCATATCCGCCAGTTTAAAAGCATTGACCTGAAACGTGGCGATCGGTCTTCCAAATTGCTCCCGTTCGCTCGCATATTTGAGCGCCAATTCAAAAGCGCCCTGAGCGCCACCCAAACCCATGGCGGCGATGCTGAGCCTTCCTCCATCGAGGGTGGCAAGCATTTGATGGAACCCATCTCCCTGCCGTCCAAGAAGATTCTCCTTGGGAACTTTGCAGTCAGTGAAGTAGAGTTCGCCGGTATTGGATGCCCTCCAGACCATCTTTCCATGCATGGCCTTGGTTGTGAAACCGGGGGTTCCGTTGGGGACGAGGATGCAGGAGATCTGATTCTTCCCGTCATTCCTTTTACCCGTGACTGCTTGAACCACACAGACCCTGCTCATATCGGTGGTGGAATTGGTGATGAAGATTTTGGACCCATTGATCACCCAATGATCTCCTTCCAAAACTGCGTTTGTTTTGGAGGCTCCTGCATCCGAACCCGCATTCGGTTCAGTCAGGCCGAAAGAGGAAAGAGCCTTTCCCGCACAGAGATCAGGAAGCCATTTTTGTTTCTGCTCCTCATTCCCGTAATAATAGATGGGAGAGATGCCAAGTGAGTTTCCGGCCGCGAGGGTTGCCGCCTGAGATCCATCGATACGCGCGATCTCTTCCACGGAAATGATATAACCGACATAACCCACATTGCTCCCGCCATATTCTTCAGGGACAAAGGGGCCGAACAGTCCGAGTTCCCCCATTCGCTTTGTCAAATGGTAGGAAAATTCTTCTTTATCATCGAGTTCCTGGGCAACAGGAGCGATCTCCTTCTCGGCAAAGTTACGGACCA
>Ga0209835_1000639_pt1 | contig 21897 bp, 18 predicted proteins | sample LakKivwa52mmetaG_FD_184138 | JGI IMG/M metagenome (GOLD analysis project Ga0209835, IMG submission 184138) | Anoxic lake water microbial communities from Lake Kivu, Rwanda to study Microbial Dark Matter (Phase II) - Lake Kivu water 52m metaG... | ecosystem: Environmental > Aquatic > Freshwater >...
CCACAGGTCCCAAACATCTGGATCTAAACCTTAGTTTGGCAGAATTTAACCGTTTGACCCAAGACTTGGTAGAGCGGTCTCTGGGTCCCTGCCGTGCGGCTATGCAAGATGCCAAGCTATCCAATAGCGATGTATCCGAAGTGCTATTAGTAGGTGGAAGTACGAGAATACCTGCCGTGCAGGAAGCAGTGGAAAGATTCTTTGGCAAAAAGCCAAATCGTAGCCTCAACCCCGATGAAGTGGTAGCTATTGGTGCCGGTATTCAAGGTGCTATCCTCTCCGGCGATGATAAGGTAAAAGATGTGCTCCTGCTCGACGTTACTCCGCTTTCCTTGGGTATCGAAACCTTGGGCGGGATCATGACTCCGCTGATCAACAGGAATACCACAATTCCCAAAAAAGCCAGCCAGATCTTCTCTACCGCCGCAGACAATCAGACCGCGGTAACCATCCACGTCTTGCAGGGTGAAAGAAGCATGGCGACAGATAATAAATCCTTGGGTAGATTTGACTTGGTAGGAATTCCATCCGCACCCAGAGGCATCCCTCAGATCGAAGTAACCTTTGATATCGATGCCAATGGTTTGCTACATGTCTCAGCCAAAGACAAGGGTACTGGAAAGGAACAATCCATCGTGATCGACCGTGCCGGAAACCTAAGCCAAGATGATATCGACCGGATGATCAAAGATGCCGAAATGCATGCCGAAGAGGATAAACAGAGACAGGAACTGGTAACGGCAAAAAATGAGCTGGATACTATGATCTTCTCTACCGAAAAGAGCTTGGAAGAACATGGCGATAAGCTATCTCCCAGTGAAAAATCCGATATCGAAGCAGCCATCAAAGAAGCCAGAGAAGCCTTTGAAAAGGCAAATAGCAAAGAAGAGATGGATAGCATCAAAGAAAGCTTGGCAAAGAAAGCTCAAAAGCTGGGCGAAATCATCTATGCTAATATGCAACAACAGCAAGGTGCTGGTGGAGCAGGTTTTGATCCCAATGCTGCGGGATTTGATCCCAACGATTTTGCCGGAGCCAATCAAGGACCGCAACAGCCCAAAAACGATGGACCCATCGATGCGGACTTTGAAGTAGTTGACGATAAATAAGCCTTGGAAATTGTGGATTCGTCCCCTCTGGGGCGGATCCATCTTTTGTTTGATAGATTGAAGGAGTACATGTGGCAAAAAGAGATTATTACGAAGTACTCGGTGTAGAAAAGAGCGCCGATGAAGCTACGATAAAAAAAGCCTACCGCAAATTGGCATTACAATATCACCCGGACAAAAACCCAGACGATAAGGCAGCCGAAGAAAAATTCAAAGAAGCATCCGAAGCCTATGAGGTTCTCAGCGATGCAAGCAAGCGCCAGATTTATGATCAGTATGGTCATGCGGGGATAGACAACCAATTTGGCGGTGGTGGTTTCTCTTGGGATAACTTTACTCATTTCAACGATTTGAATGATATCTTCGGTGATGGGTTTAGCAGTATCTTTGATACCTTCTTTGGTGGTGGCATGGGTAGAAGCCAAGGCAGAACAGCCAATAGGGGAGAGGATCTGCAGATTGAGCTTTCACTCACCTTGCGGGAGATAGCCAATGGGGTAGAAAAGACGATCAAGATCGGTGTTAAAGACAATTGCGAAGTTTGTGGCGGTAGTGGCTCTGCCGGAGGTGCTCCAGAAACATGTAGCCAATGTCATGGTAGTGGTCAGATCAAGACCGTGAGACAATCCCTCTTTGGGCAAATGCAAACTCTTTCTGCCTGTCCCTCATGTAGAGGCGAAGGTAAGATCATCAAAAACAAATGCACCAAATGCTATGGAGAAGGCAGAGCGGGCAAGGTAAAAGAAGTCAATGTGAAAATCCCCTCCGGAGTGGAAGAGGGACAATACATCCGTCTGCGTGGACAGGGAAATGTAGGTCCGCGTGGTGGTAGCAGGGGAGATATCCTGGTCTTGATTCACGAAAAACAAGACGATACCTTTGAGCGTGATGGTAACAATATCATTTTGGAATACCCGCTTAGTTTCTCCCAGGCTGTTTTGGGTGATGAGGTAGAGGTTCCTACGTTGGGACCCAAAGTAAAGATGAAGATTCCTGCTGGTACGCAAAGCGGCAGACTCTTTAGACTCAAAGGACAGGGGATACAGGGTTTAAATAGCTATAGCAAGGGAGATCTGATCGTAAAAGTGACCTTGATTACCCCTACCAAGCTGAGCAAAGAAGAGAGCGAACTCTTTGAAAAACTGAAGAAGTTTGATGAGAAGAGGCAGATGGAGCCAGGAAAATCGTTTTTACATAAGTTACGTGAATTTTTTGGATGATAGATGCCCTCCTTCTATTACCCAAATTTGGCTATTGATGCCAAGCAAATTGAACTTGGTGGGGATGAATTTCACCATTTAACCAGGGTTTTTCGGGCAAGAATCGGAGATCAGATTCTGTTGAACTCTGGGCAGGGTTTACTTGCCACGGCATGGGTGAGAGAGATTCACAAACACTATGCGGGATTGGAGATTGCGCATATTGAGGTTTATGACAATAGGGGTGGAGATTTTGGCATTGCTATGAGTTTGTTAAAAAACCGCCATGATGAACTTGCCGTAGAAAAGATCACCGAACTGGGGGCAAAACTGATCCTGCCGATCAGTACGGACAATTCTGTTCGGCAAGTAAAGGGGCAGGGGATAGTGAGATTTCAAAGAATTAGTCTGGCAGCAATCAAACAATGCGACAATCCCTATCTTCCCATCATTACGGAAGTTCATAGCCTCCGGCAAGCATTGGAAAAAATCTCTCAAATGGGTTATCTGCCCATTGTCTGTAGCGAAGAAAAGCCGCATCTCTGGATGAGCGAAGTGATAAGGGAGAGCTTGAAACCTTGTTTTGTAATCGGTCCCGAGGGGGGCTGGTCTGAGGATGAGCAAAAGCTCTTTCAAGCACTTGATCTCAAGCAGATAAGTATTTGCACGCATATCCTCAGAGCTGAGACGGCAGCAATTGTAGTGGCAGCTCAGTGGGCTTTACTCTCCCGAGCCAAGCCTTGAGCCACTAGCCTCTGTATGGGCTATGACAATGGTTTCGAACCATTGGCTTGCGATATACCAAGTATATGTATTTGATATAAATCCCTGATGAGTCATAAAAGAGCAAATCTTGAATGCAAGCACAAAGCATCGTATGGCAATAGGATAGGAGTTTGTTCATTTTTGTTTTGAGATTGGCACTTGATTTGCAAATAAGCATATTAATCAAAAACCAGGAAAAGGAGAGAACAATGTTAAGATTAAAAGCGACGATCTTAATATTTGGGATGGTGATCCTTGCATCATTATCCTACGCACAGGCTGCAGGGAGTTTTGGCTCGTCTGTAGCTACTGCCGATGATTTATTTGCCCCTCTTGAAAATCCAGCCTTGATTGGCACAGGAAATCAAAAAGGGATTGGGTGGATTCATGCTTATGAGGATACAGGCTTTAACGAACGTTATTGGTTTGTAGCCAATATGGAAGGCTTGTCCTATGTCTATGGGAACGATTATGGTATTTCCACGCATAATTTTGCCATTGGCAATGAGTTTTTTATCCCCAATAAGTTTCGTAACTTCTACTTTGGAAGCTCTTACAAATGGACGAATGATAAGACCAATGAGGGTTCTTTTCGTAGCGGTATTGCCTATCGTCCCATCGATGCACTATCTCTGGGGATGACCTTTGATAATCCCTACAAATCTGCACCCTCATATAGATTTGGCGGGGCAATCCGTCCCTTGGCTTTTGTCCCTGGCGTAGCATCCTATCGGGCTGAATTTTCTGTTGATATGGACTATGCGAAAAACACTGACCGTGAGTATGCGATGATCAAACCTACGGTGGGAGTGAATACTCAGCTAGTAGATGGCTTGAAACTGGGTGCTTTGTACAACATGGAAACCGAGACCCCGATGTTTAGCTTTAGCCTCAGTTCCAAGAAGAACGAAATGGGCACCAGAGTATCAAGCAAGGATGATAACACCAGTGGTTTTGCATATTCATTTATGAGCGAAGATTCGTTCAAGCCGATTTTTGGGATTGCTCCTAAACAGTGGTATGGGATGAAATTGAAGGGGAGCTTGGTTACATATCGTTCTCCCAAGTACAAGATTGGACCCTTTTCTTTGTTTGATGCAGGTACCCGCTCTATCGAAGACCTCATCAAAGAGGTCAATAGAGCCAAAAGCGATCCAGAAACCCATGGCATACTTTTGAAAAATCCCTCCTTCTCTGCTTCATTCTCACTAATGGAAGAGCTGATAGCGGCTCTTGGTGAATATCGAGCATCGGGCAAGAAGATCGCTGTTTATTATGATAATATCGGAAATGGCGGATACATCTTCGCTTCTGCTGTGGCAGACAAGATATATCTTAATCCCAATGGCGGTATCGATTTACGTGGTTTTTCCATCAACAGCCCATACTTCAAGGAATTGTTGGATGCTCTGGGTATTGAGGTGATGAATTTCCGCAGTCATCAATTCAAAACAGCCTACAATATGTTCTCCGAAACCGAGATGACCGAGGCAGAACGAGAAGTCTATTCAGACCTCTTGGATACGATTTACAACCGTGCCATTGCGATGATCGAAGCGGGCAGGGGCAATCGGATTAAAAAGAGTGCTGCTGAACTGATCGATGGAGGTCCATATTGGCTTTCGGAACAGGCAAAAGAACTGGGAATGGTGGATAATGTGATCTATTTGGATCAGCTCGAAGAGCATCTCCAACGTGATTTTGGCTTTAAAAAGAGCATTGGCAAGCTGGAAAAATACCGCTCCTATGCATGGGCAAAACCGATTGCCAAGCAAGTAGCTGTAATCTATGCCCAGGGTAGTATCGTGGGTGGAAAGGGCGAGCCTGGCAATGTAATCGCTCAAGAAACCATGGTAGAGCAGATTCGCAATGCCCGCAAGAATAAAAACTACAAAGGCATTATTTTACGCGTCGATAGCGGTGGTGGTTCTGCTTTCGCATCGGATGTGATCCTGCGCGAATTGGAATTGGCAAAGACAGAAAACAAAATGCCCATCGTTGTTTCGATGTCCGGAGCTGCTGCTTCCGGCGGCTATTATATCGCTTGTAATGCAGACAAAATCGTAGCAAACCGTACTACTATTACCGGTTCCATCGGTGTAGTGGGTATCCAGTTCCAGGGTGAAAAGCTCTTCAAAAAGATCAAAGTCAATTGGTCTAATGTAAAGAAAGGTGAAAACGCAGACTTTGGGTCTATGTACCGTAAGTGGAATGAATCTGAAAAAGAGATGGTTTCTCTGATGATCGAAGATATCTACAACGATTTTATCGCTAGAGTATCCCAGGGCAGAAAGATGAGTACAGACGATGTGCACAAGATTGCTCAGGGACGTGTTTGGACAGGCGAACAAGCTCACAAGATCGGTTTGGTGGACGTCTTAGGTGGTATGGATGAAGCTGTAAAGCAAATGAAAGACCTTGCCAAGATCAAAGGCAAAATCCAGCTCGTTGATGCTACATCAGCCAAGAAAGGTATTCCCATCGAAATGAAAAACGATCCTTTGGGTTTGATTTTGCCCAATGGAATCCTGCGTAAAGTTGGTTTGGAATACAAAAAAGTCTATGATATGTGGACGGAATTTGACCAAGAGAGAGTGTTGATGCTTTCTCCGGTAACTACTCCGTCTTTAGATAAGTAATGGAAAACTAGTAAATTGGGAGATTCCCTTGGCGTGAGACAAAACAAAGTCTTGACAAAAAAACAGGTTTTGCGAAAAGGGAATCTCTTTGGCGAGATAGCTCAGCCGGTAGAGCAGAGGCCTGAAAAGCCTTGTGTCCCCAGTTCGATTCTGGGTCTTGCCACCAGTTTTAGGACGCACGATGTGCGTCCTTTTCTGTTTGTGTTATGATTTATCTTAGAAGCCTCCGAACCGCATATCAAAAAAAAGTCGATTTGACCTCTTTGGTGGCAGGGAAACTCAGAATATCCCCTGATTGCTTTACCGTGGTCGAAGTAGTGCGAAAAGCTCTGGATTTTCGCAGGAAAAACCATCCCATGCTAGATTTTACGGTTGAAGTTGCCTTTTCCGGTAAGATACCCAAGCATCCAGACCTAGTATTTGTGGTCGATCAAAAAAGCGAAATTACTCCTGCCCGCAAACTAAGCGATGAGCATCCATACATCATTGGCATGGGACCTGCCGGGCTTTTTTGCGCTTTGGCAATGGTGGAAAAGGGCTTGAAGCCGATCATCTTTGATCAAGGAGATGATCTTGACAAGAGAGATTTGGCGGTAAGAGAATTTTGGGATAGGGGAGTCTTGGACGAAAAGAGTAATGTCCAATTTGGGGAAGGTGGCGCTGGCACTTTTTCGGATGGGAAACTGACCTGCCGTAGTAGAGATAGGTTCATCAGCAGAGTATATGAGTATTTGGTGCATTTTGGCGCAAATCCGGTGATAAAATATGAAGCCTTGCCACACCTGGGCACAGATGGCATCCGGCAGATTGTAAGAGCTCTACGGGAATATCTGGTAAAGTGCGGCTGTGAATTTCACTTCCGGGCAGAACTGAACGGCATTGCGTTCTCTGCTGGCAAAAAAATCAAGCTAAACATCGGGGGTGAGGATCACTATCCAGAAGTAGTCGTTTTAGCATTGGGTAATGCATCTTCCGCTACAGCATTGCAGCTTCACAAGGCAGGAGTAAGTATTGAACCAAAACCATTTGCCGTGGGATTTAGGATTGAGCATGAGCAAGCTTTTATCGATGAAGCCGTCTATGGAAGCAAACGTTGGGCTCAAGAATTGGGTGCTGCATCCTATCGCTTGACAGATCGGGATACTGGCACCTATAGCTTTTGTATGTGTCCGGGCGGAGAGATTATCGCTGCTTCCTCAGAGCGACATACTGTGGTTACCAATGGCATGAGTTATAGTGGCAGGCATGGCAGATTTGGCAATAGCGCAATCGTGACTGCCATTGGAGCACAGGATTATGGTTCTGGGATTTTTGCGGGAGTGAAGTATCAACAAGCTTTGGAGCGAGCCTCGTATCGAGAATCATATTTTGCGCCTGTACAATCCGTTAGGGATTTTATCAATGGATGCACTCGAGATGTTTCGAGGCTTGTAAGCTACAAACCTGCAACGATATATGAAGACTTGAATGCGCTCCTAAGCCAGCGGCAGACCCTTGCAATAAAAAAAGCTTTACAGAAATTTGATGGTCTATTTCGTGGGTTCATTGTAGAAGGGATGCTCGTCGGCACGGAAACGCGCACGAGTTTTCCATTGCGTATTACAAGAAACCTAGATACAAATTCCGTCTTGGATTTTCCGGATTTGTATTGCGTGGGTGAAGGTTCCGGCTATGCCGGAGGGATTATCAGCAGTGCTGCTGATGGTCTTAAGATTGGCTCAATTTTTACATAAGAGAACAGGTGATATGGCAAAGATTTTGATAATTGAGGATGACCATAGTTTCAGAAATGTCTTGGTGCAGATGCTTGTGAAAGCAGGTCATGAGGTAAAGGATGCCGAGGATGGTAATCGTGCCTTGAGCATTTGTGAAACCTATACCCCGGATTTGGTGCTTACCGATATCATAATGCCAGATAAAGAGGGGCTGGAAACGATTCAAGAATTGATATTGAAACAACCATCGATCAAGATCATCGCTATGTCTGGCGGAGGTAGGTTTGGTCCCGATAGTTATTTACCTTTGGCAAAAAAGCTTGGCGCACGCAGAACCTTGCAAAAACCCTTTATGCGAGACGATCTGATGAATGCCGTTAACGAAACCCTAGTAGAGGATTAGAGCAAACCATACTTTCTGAGCACCTTCTCTAGCCTATCTGCCCTCTGGGCGATACTATACTTCTTTCTGAAATCCACAATATAGCTATGCTCTAGCTCCATTGCAAGCGCTTTTGAGATAGCCTCAGTTAGATAAGATACTCCCCTTTTATTTATGACAACACCATGATTCCCAAGCAGTTCTGGTATTGCTGAGACCTTTGAGCCAACTGGGATACAGCCCATGCATATAGCTTCTATCAGGGCATTGGGCATGCCTTCCGATATCGAGGCTTGGACATATACTTTATTGCTCTGATAGTACTGGTAGAGCTGTTCCTGAGGCATGGGGGGCAAAATGGTGAGGTTGTCGATAGATTCGTAATCTGTAGCGATTTGCAATCTGGGAAACCAGCAGGGACTGATACCGATAATACAAATCTGCCATTGCGGATGCTGTCTTGCCACTTCTATGAGTAGATCAAATCCCTTGTTTACAATGTCTTCAAAACGAGGGGTGGTGCCCACGCTCAAGATCCCCTTGCGTTCTGACGAAGTATTCGCAGAGGGAAACAGATTCATATTGATGCCATTGGGGATTACCTCACGCGAAGTTTTTAGGTGTGGCACAAAGCGCAAAATCCCATCGATATGTCCATCAGTATGATAATAAGTGTTTTTTCCCCAGAAGAGGCTGCTATGATTGGCAATGATAAGGTCGCAAATCTGTAAAGCCAGACGATTTGCCAAAGACCGTAAACGTTTATGATGAACTCCCATTCCCAGTTCAGGATAGTAAACTGCATCATAGCCACCGATAAAGATTATGGATTTGCGTCTCAAAATTCTTGCTACCACACATAGCGGAAAGCTGTGGTAATCTGCAAACCAGATAAAGACCGCCTCATACTTCCCCCGTAATAGAATGGCTATAGCCTTTATGATTTTATGCAGATAAGTAAACTTGGAATCATTTTGCCTGAGGTTATAACTGCTTAAACGGTATAAGGTTCCCAAGATTTGCTCATCGATCTTGACGAAGGAGGAATGGCTGGGGTAGATAAAGAGGGCTTGCTTGATCATGGTGTAAGCTTGTGAATCATTTCCGCTAGCTGAGCAGTGAGATTCTTCCTATCGAATTTTGCTAGACCTTGTATGCTTGACGTTTTTATGCTAGTGCTTAGTTGGGATACATAATCAAGTGCATCCCGCAGAGCTTGCTTGATAGCCAAGGTGTCTTCGGGATCAGCGATAAATGCTGTGCTGTATTGTCTTAGCAGGTCTGCTGCCAAGCCTCTGGGAGGTACTACTGCCAAAATGGGTTTTGCACTTCTTAGATAATCAAAAAGCTTACCCGTTAGGACGGATTCGGAATTCGTTCCACTGGCGATGAAAAGGAGCAGGATATCGGATTGGAGCATAAGTTCAATGCTCCTGCGATGATTGACAAATGGGTGCAGGAAGACGCTTTCTTGGATAGTTGCCAGTGTCTTGAACTTACCCAGCACAAAGTTTTTGCTGTTGTTTCCATGTATATCGATGCGGAAATCTACCTTGCAACCTTCCTCAAGCATTGCATTGACCGCATCCCAGATCTTATCTGGTTGCCGAGGTCCATAGAGGCTGCCGCTGTAATGGATTACCTTGGGACTGTTTACGTTGCGAATGCTACTCAATCCGTCAAAATCCGAATCATCATAACCGTTTGGAATAACAGCACTGGGATATGATCTAAGAAAGGGGTATCTAGTTTCAAAGTTGCTTTGCATGATCTTACTTAGATAAACGATAGCGGAGCTGGATAATAGGGCTTCTCTCTCTGCATAAATTTCTCTGGCAAGAACACTTTTGGGGATTTGCTCATCCCGGCGGTGGGGATTGGTAGTCCATTCGTCCCGAAATTCGCAGACAATGGGTATGCCATAAACGGTTTTTATGTGTCTTGCCAAGCTTAGCAGTGAAAATGGTCCAGCAGATATAAGTACTGCAGAGATATCAGGATGCTCCTGGATTGCCTTTTTGATCTGTGGTTTAATGCGCATTGTCCACATGATTTCTGGATCGGGGTGCAAGACTCCATTTCTCAAGTATTTTACCAAAGCATAAAACCTTAGCCCATACAAGAGCTTATACAGCCAATTAGCATCGCAAAACATTGATCTATAAATGGAGGCAAGGGGTGGAATCTCCTTGCACAGACTCTCGTCTCTGGGATACCTGCTCAAAAAGGGATGAGCAGATACGACTATCGGGATGACGCCAAAGCTTGGTAGGTATTTGGTATATTTTAGGATTCTGATAGCCGCGACTCCTCCCAGAGGTGGATAGTAAAAGGAGAGGATCAGCAGTTTGTTTTTCACCTAGCCCTGCCTCTGGAATACCGATCTAGCTGCGTTTTTGAGTATCTGAAAATCGTAAGGTAAGATAGCACCAACTGCAGAACCGATAATAAGGTACAAAACAGAAAAGATGATACTACCCGAAGCCAAACGTAGGATATTGCCTGTCATCCCCATGGTTAGCAGGTAGGTACCAAGACCCGCAGAAACAGTAGCGAGTAGAGTCTTTAGAATTGCCCCTGCCGGTATCAGCGCTTTCAGAGAGATGCCTATCTGTCTTGGGATCAGATAAAGATACATCACCACACCCAGATAGGTGACCAAAACAGTCGATATTGCGGGTCCCTGCATTCCCAGTAGCTGCAACAACACAAGGTTTAGCACGATATTAAGCGCTAGGACGATAAGTGAATTGTACAGCACTGTTTTGGTCTTGTTAAATGCTTGGAATATGATTCCATAGGAACCAATGCGAAGTAGCATGGTAAACAAATATATACGGAAATAGCTAGCAGATTGGCTGTATGTATCTGTGTAAAGCAGAGTGATAATTTCTGTAGCAAAGATGAAACAAAAACCCACCATGGGAAAGATCAACAGCGCGTTCTTGCGCATTGATGCCCGATAGATGGCGCTTCCGTGCGAGCTGTCGGCATTGGAGCTTAAGGCGGGAAGGATGATGGAATTGACTGAGTTGGTGAGGATTCCTACAAAGGGTAGCTCCATGGCACCCACGGCAAAAATCGCAAACTGCTCAGGCTGAAAAAAGCTAGAGATGATGAGCTTGTCAAGCTGGATGGTTAGCATCCCGACAATGGAAGACAGCCCCAGTGGCAGGCTATAAGCTAGCTGGTGCTTGTCTGGCAGAATGTGAGTAAAACCCTCATTCCAGCCTTTGCGCAATGAGATTGTGGCGTACAGCCATTGCATCCCAGCGGATAGCAACAATGCAAATGTAATGTTTGGCAGAGTGGGGGCTATGAGGATGGCAACAACGAGCGTTGAGGCATCCGTAATGATAGTAAAAATGGTAAATCTTACTACATTCAGAGGTTTTTGGAGCCCCAGCATGGCGGCATTAAATGCTTGGCAGACAAACATAAAGACAGGGTAAATGGCAAAATATGGTAGCAATCTGGCAAGAGCAGGATTGTTCATTAGCCTTGCAATCAAGCCCGCCGTGAGTAGCATAAATAGAGCAAAGGCAAGACTCAAAATGCTGACTAGGTTTATCGTCCGGCTGATTAGTGCTTGCTTTTGCTTCTCAGAATCCGCTCTGGGGAGAAAGTATAAAAGGCTTTGGGGGATGCCAAGCAGCATCAGAGTCGAGATTGTAGTGTAAACCAGAAACAATTGACGATAGGTACCATAATCACCTTGAGAAAGGATTCTGGCGAGTACCATCCCAATCAGAGTTTTGATCACAAACCTGCTGAGGTCAGTTGCTGTCAGGAGTCCAGCTTGCTTGCTGAGTTTTGACATCAATCTCCCAATAGCTCGAGCTTGAGGGGTATGGTCTGCGGAGTATAATCATCGTGAAGGATGCTAAGACTGTAAAGCCCAGAGCCTACGTATCTGCCAGAATCTAAGACACCATTCCAAAAATCCTTGTTTTCACCTTTTAGATAGTAGCGGTATCTTTGGAAAATCAGGTTGTCACTTTCATCACGCAATTCCCATTTCCAAGCTCCAGATTCTGGTAAAACAAGGGAGATTTCATACAGTTGATCTAGCTGCAAAACTGGATTGTAGCTAAAAACTATCATGGGATCAAAGGACTTTAAAGCCTTTATGGTCATTGCTGGGGGCATCTCTACTTTGGAGCTGGGAGCAGGGGGATATATCAGCTGTTTTTCCACTACCGTGGTTTCGGAGAGTGGTAAAGCACTCCTGGGGGTTCTGATATCCAGATCGAAAATTGCATCATCCAGCAAGAGGCTTTCCAAACTAAAGAAGGCTAAACCTCCGAAATCACGGGCAAGGACGATTTCCATTTTCTCCGTAAGATCTCCCAGAGTATAGATACCCTTTTTACCCCGATGTTTATTTGCCAAAGAGGAGCCATTGTTGTTCCAGGCTCGTAAACCAATTACAATATCCTCTCTGCGGGTCATTTTACTGATACGGTCTAGGTTGCGAACAAACAGGCTGGTATCGGCATTGTAGAGCATCGGATAGATAGTATCGATTATCCCTTCGGCAAGCCAGGTTTCCCAGCTCTGCCCATAGAGGTTTACAGCTTCATTATAATTTGCTATTACAGCCGCTGTTAGCTTCATTTCAGGTTTGATCCGCTTTATCCTGTCATACATCCTACGCACAAATTCCGTCACTTGATCTTGACGCCATTGATTCCAAGTAAGATCAGGATCGCTATTACGCTTAGATTCAAAACGCCTGACAGATTCGGGATGGTATCCATAATTTATATTGGGATAACGAATATAGTCCAAATGTAAGCCGTCGAGCTCTGGATAACCATCGGCGATATCAGATAAAACATCTAGCAAGTAGTCTTGAGTACCAGCAACTCCCGGATCGAGAAAATAGCCATATTGATCACTGGAACGCATCTGGCTACCCTTGTTGTCATAAGTGAGCCAGTCCGGATAGTTCTGATAAATATGGTTTTGTCTGATCAGCTGTGGGTCTACCGGAGTTGCATTATATACCACCACCCAAGCTTGCACGGCAAGGTTTGCTTGATGTCCCTTTTCGATGGCATAAGCCAAGGGATCAAAGCCATCATCAGATAGGATATAGCTCCTCGGCTCAGGGTTGTAGTATAGCAATGACCTGCGGTTGGGCTGGTATAGGGCATCTGAACGGTACCGAACTTCGACCAAGATTTCATTGTATCCACACTCGACGGCGGTCTTGATTACATGATCAATCTTTGCCGGTGTAGTAAGGCTCCATGGCATTACCCACAGCGATCTTATCTCTGCTGCGGAGCCAATAGGGATACATACAATCAATAGCATGATTATCTGTCTGAAAGTCCATTGTGGAGGTATTCTTGTGTTCACCGAATATCACTTCTCCTTATCTGAGTTTATGGAGATTTTGGCTACAGCTACATCAATTTTACCATCCCGCATCAGTATCTGCAATTTATCGCCTTCATGGACCGTGCTAATGCCCATCACGATACCAGAGCGGTCTCTGATTATTGCATAACCCCTTTGTAACACTGTATTGGGGGCAATATCCTCAAGCCTTGTTCCTTGGAGCTCAAGGCAGTGTTTCAGGCTACTCAGTTTTGTCTCGATTACGTTTTTAAGGGTTGATTCATGCTGGGACAAGGAGCTCTTTGCGCTGTCCAACCTACGCAGTAAATGGTTTGTAGCCCGGTTAAGATAGTTTGCCTTACTCCAGCGGAACTGCTCTTGTTTTTGCTGTAAAAAGCGCAAATAGCTGTCCAGCCGGATTTCCGCAAAATCGCAACGATGTTGCAAGGCTTCGATCGTCTTTTGGGGATGATATTCCTGCATGGATGCTTTGGCTTCCGTGAGCTGAAGAGCATACCGAGAAATCTGGCTTTTGGCTACCAAGTGCAATCTCTGATTCAAGCTCATGAGCCGCACTTTAATATCTTCTTTATCCGGTACCATGAGTTCTGCTGCTGCGGAAGGGGTAGGAGCACGTAAATCTGCCACAAAATCCGCGATGGTAAAATCGATTTCATGTCCAATAGCCGAAACCGTGGGGATTTGGGAAGCCGCTATTGCTCTGGCTAGCTGTTCATCATTGAAGGCAAAAAGGTCTTCTTGTGAGCCTCCGCCCCTTGTGATGAGAATCACATCCACACTTTTCTTTTCATTAAAAAATCTGATCCCCGATATTACTTCAGCGGGGGAGCCACTACCTTGCATGAGCGCCGGGAAGATGCATATTTCTGCAGGGAAGCGGCGTGTCAAAACCTTTAACACGTCTTGTAGAGCTGCACCACTGGGAGAAGTAATGATCCCGATTCTGGCGGGGAACAGTGGCAAAGCCCGTTTGCGAGCAGAATCAAACAAACCCTCGGCAAAAAGCTTTTGTTTTAGTATCTCAAACTGCTGTGCCAGATTACCTTGACCAGTCAGGAACATGGATTTGACATTGAGGTTGTAGGTTCCACCCTTTTCAAACACCGTAATCTTACCAAGGCATACTACTTGCATCCCATCCTTGGGCTTGAAGTTCAGGCTATAGTTTACGCCCTTAAAAAAGGTACAGCGTAGCGTGGCATGCTCGTCTTTGATATTAAAATACATGTGTCCGGAGCTGTGATGCGTATAGTTTGATACTTCTCCGCAGACATACAGCTCATCGATTTGCGTCTCCAATACCTGTTTCAAGTGGAGGCTTACTTCATATACACTAAAGACACAGTTCTCTGGATACATTATTCCCATTCGATAGTGGCTGGTGGTTTGGAGCTGATGTCATAAACTACGCGATTTACGCTTTTTACTTCGTTGATAATGCGGTTTGAAACACGTTTTAGAAAATCATAAGGAAGTTCTGTCCAATCCGCTGTCATACCATCAACGCTATTGACCGCCCGTAGGGCACAAACCTGGTCATAGGTTCGTTCATCTCCCATTACTCCTACACTTTGAATGGGGAGCAATACGGCAAATGCTTGCCAGGTCTTATCATATAAATCCCAAGCTTTCAGCTCTTGGATAAATATCTCGTCAATAGCCTGAAGGAGATTGACTTTTTCCCTATCAACAGCTCCCAAGATGCGAACCGCAAGCCCAGGTCCAGGGAAGGGATGTCTTCCAATCAATTCATCATTGAGACCTAGCTCTCGTCCCACTGCCCGAACCTCGTCCTTAAAGAGTTCACGTAGGGGTTCAATGAGTTTCATATTCATCTTCTCTGGTAATCCACCTACGTTATGATGAGATTTTATCGTAGCTGAAGGACCCTTAAAGGAAACGCTTTCGATCACATCAGGATAGAGAGTGCCCTGTGCGAGGAAGACCGCATTGTCATATTTGTGAGATTCGCGCTCAAAAACTTCTATAAAGGTATTGCCAATGATCTTTCTCTTGCTCTCTGGGGCACTTACGCCCGCAAGTTTGGAGAGGAATTCATCGGAGGCATCCACGACCTTTATCCTAAATCCCGGTAACCGGGAAAACATGTCTTGAACTCGTTCAGATTCACGATATCTCAAGCATCCGGTATCCACAAAAATCGGGATTAACTGATCACCGATGGCTTTGTACAAGAGAGCAGCAGCAACGGATGAATCCACACCGCCACTTAAGCCCAAGATTACCTTTTCCTTTCCCACGGTTTGGCGGATTTGCCGTACACTGTCTTCGATAAAAGTTCCCGGTGTCCAATCCGGTACAAAACCACAGATGTTCAAAATGAAATTTGCCAAGATGGTCTTGCCATTGTGAGTGTGTACCACCTCTGGATGAAACTGAATGGCATAGATACCAGCAGCGTCATTGGCGATTGCAGCAAAATCGGCATTTTCGGTTTTTGCCAAGACCTTGAACCCCTTTGGTAGATCATCAACCGCATCTCCATGGCTCATCCAAACTACTTCCGAGGTCTCCAAACCCAAAAATAATGAATCATGGGCAGCAATGTTGAGCTCGGCAAAGCCATATTCTTTTTTCTCTGCCTTGACTACCCTAGCGCCAAAATGCTTGGCAATAAGCTGCATTCCATAGCATATACCCAAAATGGGGATATTCATACTCCAGATAATCGGTTCTGGTATGGGGGCATGGTTATCGTTTACACTAAAAGGGGAGCCAGAGAGGATTATTGCCTCTGGTGCAAGAGCGGTGATTTGCTCCGCACTGATGTTGTAGGGGTGGATTTCGCAGTACACATTTAATGAACGGATGTTCCTGGCTATCAATTGCGTGTATTGCGAGCCAAAATCGAGGATCAATAAGAGCTTGTGCTTCATTTTCTATTCCTATCTTACAAAGGGATTTATTTGTTTCTCAATGCCGATGTTGGTCTTTGGTCCATGTCCGGGAAAGACGATTGTATTATCTGGCAACCGATACAACTTTTCTTTGATCGAAGTGATGATGGCTTGATGGTTGCCACCCGGAAGGTCTGTCCTACCTATGCTTTGTTCGAAGAGTGTATCTCCGCTAAAGAGATATGCTCCACTGTGCAGGCAAATACTACCCGGTGTATGTCCCGGTGTATGGATCACATGAAAAGAGTAGGCTCCCATAGATATGCTGTCCTGATCTTTGAGCATAACAGCAGCAGCACTACCCGTGATGGGCATATCCATGTATGCGCTCAGGTTCTTTTTCGCATTGACAAGCATGATGGCATCATCATTGTGGATCGCTATTGGTGCAGCAAAAAGCTGCGCAAAAAAATCGTTGCCACCGATATGGTCTGCATGTCCATGCGTATTGATGATCATCACAATCCGTAGCTGCATCTTTTGGATATGATCTGCCAAGGATTGGTCGGGATAGGCGGGATCGATGAGCAAAGCCTCTTTGCTTTCGTCATCATAGACCATCCAAGTATTGGTCTGATAAGCTTTTAAGAGGATATGTTGTTCAGTTTTTATCACAGGTTCTCCTTGCCAAGTGTAATCATATACTCCATCACAGTAGCTGGTTCTGCCTTTTTGACCTTCACCCGATGATCGAGCAGAAACTTTGACCCATATTGGACATACCATTCATCAGGAGATTTGTTGCAATAGCTCAGGTAGATGGAAGCAGCCAGCCTCAATATCTCTGTGGAAGGTTCATTTCCCAAGAGAATACCCAAAGGTCCCTGTTGCTCTTGGGTATGCAGGATCAAGCCATTTTGATACTGCTTTTCCAGAGCCGCGTTTTCTCTCTCGTCGCGTCCGATGATCAGCTTGTAGCCGGTTGCCAGCCGATAATGCCTGCCCAAGGTCAAAAGCTGAATATTGTAAATATCTGTTTCATCATAAGACAAGAGGTCTTTGATCCTGATAGTATAGTTTTTATCGGTCAAAAGGCATCCGCCTCCCGGTTGGGGGTAATAGCTTATTCCCAAATCTTTTACTAATGCTTTTTGTGGCGACCTGCTTCTCCCGCAGATATCCAGCATCTCTTCTTTATTAACCCATCCTTGTTGGATTGGTAATGTGTCATCGAGTAGCTTTTGTGAAAGCGGGCGAATCATTAGTTCCCGAAATCCTGATGTTTTGGATACAGCATTGAGTGCGTCTCTTCTTTGAGACATCGGTCTTTGTCCCAATACTTCACCGGAGATGAGAAAATCAGCACCCAGCGTAGGCAGCATTTCTCCTGCCATCTTAAACATCAAGGCATGACAGTCTATACAGGGATTGATGTTTTTCCCAAAGCCATAACGCGGGTTTTTTAGCATGTGCAAATGCTCAATGGTCACATCTTTGACTATTAGTTCAATGCCATTTTGCTCTGCTGAATAGCGTGCCTTATCAGCAGGTAGGTAAGGAGTCTGGAAAAAGACGGGATATACCTGATACCCGAGTTTTTGCATCCATTTTACTGCCAGCAAGCTATCGAGTCCTCCTGAAAAGAGGGCTATGGCTTTGTGTCTGCGTTTGATCATCAATATCCTATTCCGCTGCTGTTTGAGGTTCTAGGGAAAGGGTTTTTGCCAAAAAGCTATCGATCTCCTGCTTCATCCGTTCTGGGCTCTCCTTTTGAGAAGCGGAGGTGAAAACATTGGGCACTTTTCCCTGATATTGCCACTTCTCGTCTCCCACTGTAAGCACAAAGAAGGTTTTGGTAGTATCAGCACCCTTGAAAAAGCTCTTCAATCCTCCATTTAACCAAAGCCAAGCCTTGAGTTGTTCGCTTACGATGAGTGCATCATAGCGGAGATTTGCCAGATCGGCATACTTCTTTACGGCTACTTTGTGAACCTGAGCAATGTCGGCATATTGCTTACTAAGAGCAGTAAACAGCTCATCCTTGTATTGGGAATCGGCGCCTTCTAAAACGGCAAACACTATCTGTTTTTTACTTTCATCCACTTTGATCTCAGGCTTTGCTTGGGGTTGAGAACACGATGCCAATGCTATGATGAGCATGATCAGTCCAATCAGTTTTTTCATTTGTCTATCCTCATTTATAAGAATTCGTGTAAGCGCTTCAGAGCTTCTGTAAGTCCTAGTATCTCGATTATCGCTGCGATATCTGGTCCATGCTGATTTCGGATCAGAGCCAGTCTGAGCGGAGCATAATATGCCTTACCCTTGATACCCAGTTCTGCCATACCAGATTGGACAAGGTTTTGGATCTCGTCTTTGGAAGGGTCATGGATTTCATTCAGCTTGTTATAAAACCACTGGCACACCTGCTGTGAGGATGCTGTCTGCATATATTCGATCTCAATATCAGGTAAAGCTGGGCACTCATAAAACATCCTTGCATAATCCCTTAGCTCCGGTAGCAAGCTACATCTTTCACGTGCCACAGAGATGATCCGCTGGTATTTTTGCTGGTCATTTATGTCCCAATCCAGAGCTCTAAAATATGGCTCTGCCCGGTCGCAGATTGTCTTCAGATCCAAAGACCTCAGATAGCTGCCATTCATCCAATCCAGCTTGGTAAGATCAAACACAGCTCCAGCTTTATTAACCCGGTCGAGGCTAAACACATCACACAATTCTTGCAGGCTATACAGCTCCCGGTCATCGGCAGAATGCCATCCCAAGAGGGCAATGAAATTTAGTAAAGCTTCTTTGAGATAACCCTTTTCCAGATAACTCTCTACGGATACGTCATTCATGCGCTTGCTGAGCTTGGTTCTATCTGGATTTAGGATCAGGGGCAAATGCACCCATTTGGGGGTATCCCAATTGAAGCATTTGTAAAGCCAAATATGTTTTGGAGTACTGGAAAGCCATTCTTCACCGCGGATGACATGACTGATCTGCATATAATGGTCATCCACCACTGCTGCCAAATGGTAGGTAGGGAAGCCATCCGATTTTTGGATTACCTGATCATCGGATTGTGAAGCTTCCATTTCTACATTACCCCGGATTTCGTCATAAAAGCGAAAGGTGTATTGGTCCGGCATCCTGAGACGTATCGTCTTGGCAATACCAGAGCTTAGCTTTGCTTGTATCTCAGATTGGCTCAGATGCATGCAGCGACGGTCATACTTTACAAATTCACCCTTTTCCTGCTGTTGTTTACGCATCTCGTCCAAGGTCTCCGGAGTGCAAAAGCAATAATAGGCATGTCCTTCTTTTAGCAGTTGTTCGGCATGCTTATGATACAAAGCCAATCTCTCAGATTGGGTGTAGGGACCAAAATCTCCACCAATTCCGGGACCTTCATCGATATGCAAACCCAGCTTGAGGAGTGAACCAATCAGGTCTTCCACTGCCCCTTCCACATAGCGTTTCCTGTCTGTATCTTCAATCCTGAGGATAAATTTTCCTTGGTACCTTTGGGCAAAGAGATAGTCATAGAGCGCAGTTCTCAAGCCTCCGATGTGCAAAAATCCTGTTGGGCTGGGGGCAAATCGTACCCTTACTTTGTCCATTGATGCTCCTTAAACTTAAAAAATTCGTTAATCCATTTGGCTTGGCTGTGATGAATAATCCGGTAATGTGGTTTATTTAGCATTTTATAGCTCTTGCTATGGCTGGGTATGTCTCTAGATTCCAAGAACTTGTATTCAACTTCTTGGAGCATGTGCTCCGTGAGTTTGATGGGTAGGCTCGCCACAATCAGCTTCCACGTTTTGCGCCAGTGATCCCAAGGGATACCCGTCTCGATTTTGGATTTAGTGATGCTAAGCGTAAGTCTATCGACAAAATCATCCTGATTTCGCGTTTGTGCCAAACCAATCCTCAAAAAGCCTTTGCCCAAACCAATATCCTGAAATACTATGCCTCGCGTAGCTTCAATCTGGCTTTGCTCAAAGATAATGCCAGCCCGAATGACAGATTCGTCTCCATTCATGTGTGTAGGTCCATAGTAGGCTTGGAAAAAGAGCTTGTATATGTCCTCGACATGGAGCTGGCTATAAAGGTGGCGTTCCTGCCAAAAAAGCTGGGCTATTTCTTTGGGTGTAAAGCTGGGCGGGCTGAGTTTCATAGCAACATCTCACCATTGTGGATTGTGGCAATGATCTTGGTGTTTTGGGCATCACGACCCTCTCGGATAGATTGGTTCAAAATTGTAAAATCCGCTTGCATACCCACTTCGATTTTTCCGTACAAATGCTCCTGATGTGCCAGAAAAGCTGCATTCTCTGTATATATGCCAATCGCTTGTTCTGCGGTCAAAGCTTCGGCGGGGTTGTGATGATTGATTGCCGCAAAGATTCCCTGCAAAGCATCCAGCTCCGTAATATACCAATCCGAGCCACCACAAACCCTTACTCCCAGATCGGATAAGGAGCGGAAGCGATTCATCTGCAAGCGTCTTTGGGATCCCAATTTTGTCTGATACAAGCCATTTTCAGAGCCCCAATACATATCAAAAGCGGGTTGCATTACTGCGCATGCCTTACTCTGTGATATCTGCTGCAGTAGATCATCCGGAGTCAATTCGCAGTGGATGAGCTGATGTCGCAAATCCTTTGGTGATGTTTGTTGAAGATTGCTGTAAACATTATTGATCTGTCGGATTGCCCTATCTCCGATGCAATGCACCGCCACTTGCAAATCATGCTGATGGGCAGTACCGATAAAGTCTTGCCAAAAAGCATCGCTTTGATACAAGATGCCAATACTTTGTGGACTATCCAAATATGCTTGGCTGAGCGCAGCAGTATGAGAACCGATTGATCCATCGGCAAGGATACAACCTCCAATCCGCTCTGCGCCATTATCCAATGCTGCTTTTATGTCAAAGCTTTGGGGGTAGAGGATATAGCGAAGGGGAAATTGCTCTTGATGCCTTGCTATCAAAGCATAATGCCCGATGGAGTTTTCCGCATCGCCGATCATGGTATGAATAGTGGTAAATCCGCCTTTCCGAGCGATCTCGGCAGCCTTGTGATAAGCCGCAAGTATTACAGGTTCCGAGCAGTTGTTATGAAAATAGTGGACTGCTCTATCGTTTGCCCTGCCCCGGCAAACCTCTTCTCGATAATCCTTGAGTTCTGCAATTTTGGCTCTGGCACTGCTATTTAAAATGCAGGAGTGTCCATCTATCCGACGCAGGACAATGTCTTTGCTGCCAGCTACTTTATCCAGCTCTTTGAGTGTGGGAAAGCGCTGTTCCTTGATCAAAGTTTCGTCAAAGTGCCAGCAAAATATTTCATGGGCTTCGCTGTGGGCTGCCACTGCTGCGGATAACATCTCCAGTACATCAGCGATGCTTCTTGCAGGATAAAGATCGACCCCATTGGCATACAAGCCTCCCTCAAAGCAATGTGTATGCGTATCAACAAAACCAGGATATACTACAGCATCTTCAAGGTCTGTCACTTGGGTATCGGGAGGCAGGGGCTCACCTTTGGTATAGAGCTTGCGGATTACACCATTCTCCATCAGCAATGCATGGTATGTATGATTTATCTCACGAGCGATATGAAAGCCCTTTGCCTTGAGTAGCTTGCGCATTATTTTGCCTCCTCAAAAGACTTTAGCATCTTGTAAAAGAGATTGATGGGAAAACCCATGACGTTGAAATAGCATCCACTGATGCTCTTGATAAACTGTGCTCCATAACCTTGAATACCATAAGCTCCGGCTTTGTCCATCGGTTCCTTGGTAGAAACATAATCTACTATTTCGCTTTCATTCAATGTATCAAATGTGACAC
>Ga0209835_1000640_pt1 | contig 21881 bp, 9 predicted proteins | sample LakKivwa52mmetaG_FD_184138 | JGI IMG/M metagenome (GOLD analysis project Ga0209835, IMG submission 184138) | Anoxic lake water microbial communities from Lake Kivu, Rwanda to study Microbial Dark Matter (Phase II) - Lake Kivu water 52m metaG... | ecosystem: Environmental > Aquatic > Freshwater >...
CCACCATTACTGTCCATTGTCTCCCAGACAACACCCGCGAAATCACTAGGAATTTCCAACGTGCCACGCTTGATAGCACATACTTTTTCTCGGCCCAAGCGGCCAATGAAGTAGCCCAGTTCCAATAATACATTTTGCCGAGCCCGTGGCTCGGGTATTCCTCCCTTTACACAGCCCTCATCATCCGGCGTGAGAAGGACTACCGCAAACCCAACATCGCTGTTTGCAACGACCTTTTCGATAATGGTTCTTCCTTGATTGGCCTGCTCATGGAGAATGACAGCCTCCAAACCAATGCGTTCCAGAAAGCGAGCCACTGTTTCCCGAGCACCATCGTCGTGGCCGTGAACGATAAATATCTTGCGTGAGAATGGCGGCTTTAACACAGTTTCAGTACTCCCCTTCGATTGAACATAGTTCTTGTAATCACGAACGAAGGGAATGATGAGCTGCCCAGTAAGCGCATGGATGCCAGCGATGAATTTCTTCCCAGAATAGAAAAAATGATGGCTGAAGTCGGTAGCGTAACTTGGGTCGTTGGCCAGTTTTTCGATCAGAAGCAATGTTAATCCCATCGTTTTTTTGGAGTCATCTGGCCACGCAAGCCGGGCACTGCCAACCATGCTGCCCCCAGTTTTTTCGCTTTCTGCAATGAAAGCATCGAGGTCAACTTCTTTCGTCAGTTCCTCGTTGTAAGATTCAAGGTCGGTATGCCACAACAATTGGGCGAGCTTTTTCAATGGACGTTCGTACGTCTGCAACTGCGAATTCTGTAAGTCCAAGACAGCGTTGTTAATTTCTCCGAAAATATCTTGGGCCATCATTAATCCTCGTCAGACTGCAATCGAGCCTCAGCGGCTTTTTGGAGAATGTTTTCTCTATAGCTTTCTTTCATTTGTTCGGTGAGCGACCCGACAATTGGGCTATCGGCGTACGATTCAATACGGTTATCAATTATTCGGTTAACTGACTGGATAGCAGCTTCAATACTGGCAGGATCTTGAGGATCAAAGTTAACGACGCCCAACTCGCCATCCAGTTCATTCAATGCTTGCTCTGCTTCTTTTAGCTCTTTTTGCAGCTTGTCAAGCCCAGTGATTTTAAGCATGGTTCCCTCCTGATTATGATGTGTCAATGCTTCTTTGCGCTTGAACGTGGCCGCAGATCCGCTGCAACGTTTAATCGTCCGCAGGGCGAGTGAACGTCTGAATTCACCGGCGCTGCGCAGCTTCATCGCGCATTGCCGGTGGAATGATGGGTTAGCCACCGCTCGTGACTGCAGCAATAACACGTGGGTCATTTGCCATCCTCGCGAACTCTGCGGTGAATGCCTCAATGCCTTTAGGGGCGACAATCACCAAGTTAATTGAATACTGCCCCGTGAGATCTGGTTTAGACAGTAGATCATCAAGTTCCCGAGGAAGCCTATGGAACTCAGACAGGAGTTCCTCAGACCATCCGTGCATTTGCGAGAATATTCCCTCGAAGACCTCGTGGGGACGCACGAAACGCACGTCCATTTCCCATTCATACAGAGAAAGGAAGATCGAGTAGAGGTTATCGCACGCCCGTTTGATTTGCACAGCGTTGCCGGGGGTTCCTAGCGGACCAAAAGCAGGCATAAGCTGTTCATGAAGAATCTTTAGGGATGCCTCAATGATAGTGGTCAGGTCTTTCAGTAAGTCCTGGATAAAGTTGATCGTATCGCGGCCAGCTAGAAATTTGGTGCGGCGAACGGAGAAGCCCGACCTTACTTCAGAAAACTTATCGTCTAGGCGGCGCATTCTGTCCTTCAGGAGTTCACACGCAAGTCGATACTCCCAAAGACGATCCTTGTCCAACGCGATACGCGCAATAACTTCCGGTTCGCCAACAAACTCAGGTGGTATCGTCAGACGATTTGACCTCGCGCGCGTGAGCAGGTCACGAAACCTAATTGAAAGCTGCGTTCGGAGCGTAATAAGAATCTCGTCGGTTCGAGCAAATGGAAATATCCACTTCGTACCTTCAGCAATTTCGTCTATGAACCGGAAGACATCTGGATAATCGACCGTGGATGAGAAATCGGCATCGGGATTCTTTTTGAAGTGTGGCAGTAAATCCCATACTTGCTTCTCAACGAAGACGATGCAATCAATTCCGACGTGCCGGGCCTCTCGATATTCGACGTTGACCACCGAGCGATCTGTTGCTGGGTCAAGCGATCCTCGTCTTCCACCTATAACAAGCACAAAGACATCTGCACGCTCTCGTACAACCTTCTTGCAATTTTCGACAGTTGTTAGGTCAGGTGAAACAGGAAACGAAGGGTACTCGCTCAACACTGGATCATGGCCCCATGCCGCAATTTCGGAGCGCAAGTGTTCGCGCAGTGCACGAAGGTCATAGCAAGTCGAACTGACAAAGATGGAAAGTGGCTGCATGGCGGTGACTAACAATGTTTAGACTGATCCGCCTAATTCCGGAAAAACAGAAAGCTGCTTTCTGTATAAGACAACTTCAAAACCATAATAACAAACCAGCCAATTGATTATTTATATACAACTTATAAATATTAACAATTATGTAAATCGATCGATTTATACAGATCAGTCTAAACTGCGGGTCTTGAATTCCGACCCATATAACACGCAATCAAAAAACAACCAAAAATACCGTTAATCACATAATTATTAATCTTTTATACCTTATATCAGGTTTTATTTCAGCGTCTTATACGGATCTGCATAATAACGTCGCATTTCCTTGTATCGGTACTGGTTGCTGGTTCCGATCTTTCTTTCAGCACAAACTTGCACCAGCTCTTTCGCTTGACGGATAAGATGCGGATACGTCTCAGAAAGATCAGTTGACAGCTTGAGGATCAGGGGTGACTGCATGAAAGGATCCAATAATCCTAACGAAAAAGCCATCGCTATATTTCAGAAAGACTGATAGTAATATAGTGATTATCTGCTATTTAAAAGCAGAATCAGACTGAAAGCTACCTGATAATGACGTACAGCTATCCTGAATGTGCAGTGTTACTGTGAACCGTCTGCCCGCAGATATTGATACAGCGTCTCGCGGCTGATGCCGAAATCGCGGGCGAACCGGGTTTCCGGATGATCTGAGGCTACCCTGCTCTTCAGGTCAGCAATCTGTTTAATACTCATCACTTTCTTTCGATCTCGGTATGCCCTCTGTTTTTTGGCAAGCGCGATACCTTCCCGTTGCCGCTACCCTGATCACACGACCCGTTCGAATTCCGCGAAAGCGCCCATGACCGAGAGCCTGAGCTACGCTATCGGCGAATTATCGGCGCCGAAGGTCAGGCCTTCCTTTTGCACCATGAAAAAGCTATTGCGTGTTCTGATTGGAAGCCTTGTCCCGAAAGCTTTCAGGACTCCGTCTGCGTTTCAACACTCGCGCTCCTTTATGGAGCATCACGTGTTTGATCGCTCATCACACGTTTACGCGGTTCCCGTCTATCGGCAGTTGTCAGGATGAACTCTATGACCTTTGATTTCAACTGTCAACAAATGCGGATTCACACTCTATTCTGACACGATTCCGGCAATCATCCTGACATCAGGTCAGGGTATAGTTCAGATGGACATCGTCATCATACAGTACACAATAGGCTAAAGACTCATATCCCCTATGTTTCAATTTCGGGCGGTTTACCATGGGGTTATGAAAAGTTGGAAATAAACATTGAAGCTTTCGGGTTTGGAAGTAGAGTGTAGAACATGAAAAAGAATGTTTAATTTAATACGTCGTAAATCATTTACTTCCTATCGATTGCATCTTTTACTTCATAATACCATTTTCTCAGCCATTCCATATGATGTGAAAGACTTAAATATTGATCATCATACAGGTTAATCCAATACTTTGATTTTGTTACATCTCCGGTTAAAGCCATATTTAAATATGAAAATGCTATTGCGTAGTGTACTCTTCCCGGATATGGCCACCCATTGATTAATATATTTTCTATTCTATCTAATTTATTGAGGGCTTCCATTTTTAGCTTATTCGTTAAAGGTGCTTTTATTGCAACCTTATAAGAGAGATATTCATCAATAAAGTTTATTAATATTTCAATTTCTTCATCAACATTTATTCGCTCAATTCGCAGTGAACATTTTTCTTCTAACATCTTGAATAATTCTGAAATTAACTGTTGCCAATGGCCATCACAACCATGATACCTTTCCTCACCAAATAGTTTAACTTTGATTATTGCCAACTTATGACCAAAGAAATGACTTCTTATTGACGGGAGTTCAGGAGAAATTGACCGAAGTTTTTGATCTACATATGATTCAAGATCTATTAACCCATTGATAATAATTGGCATTGACTTTTTTAGAATATCGTCTGACAATCGAGACATTCCCTGCGTATAAGCCACCCAAAGCTCCCTATACACTTGCAAGCCCTCATCTTTCGTTAATTGTTGAGTAGGGAGCCGCTTCATAATCAAATACTCAAAGTGCTTTTCAAAACCATAATTATCTGACAGCCGCATTCGTAAATTAGAAACCTCAAGCATAAAGCGTTTTCTGTCGTTGATTTGAGATATCAAATCGATATTTATCTCTTCGTAAATCAAATCGATGAGATTTTTGTCTTCTATTTGTCTTGCAAAATTCATTTTTTCATTTATAAAAATCAAATATTGCTCCGGATTTCTTTTGTCAATATAAGACTCTATCTTATTTAATACTTCACGAGCCATACCGGAATTCCCGGATCGGGCATAAAGGATCATGAGGTTGTGACCAATGGTATTATATAAATCTATTGTTTTTGTCTTTTGTAATAACTCCCACGCCTTCTCATAGTAGCTTAATGCAAAAGTTAAATGATTTGAGCGTTCCTCAAGCCTTGCAAGATTATTATATGCTAAAGCGTTCTCTAAATCTGATGCTGATACTGCAAGAGCCTGCTCCAATGTCCTTTTAGCCTTTGTATAGTCACCTTTTATTTCTTCTTGTCTGCTTGCTAATAGAAAATATTGATTTTTATGGCCCGACTTCTTTAAAAAATCAATATTTATTAGACTCATTTCCGCATAAAATCGCTCATAATTGCATGCAAGAAGCATCAATTCTGCTTTAACTAATCTTAATTCCTGCAACTCTGTCGGTAATAATGGTGATTTTTCAATATCACATATAATATCATACGCATCAGATAGATTGCCCTTATCTATCTGAGCTTGTGCTAATACCATCTTCAGCCTTATATTCCCAACTATCCCGACAAACAAGCGGCGACAAGCCAAAAGCATTTCTGCTTTTTCATATTGCATTGTGCTTAAAAGCCGGTTTATTCTATTAATAAATCTTTTATCATGCGGCAACAGCATAATTGAAAAAGCCAAGCTCGATATAATTACTATCAATAATGCCAATTTTATCCAAAAATTGGTGGACTTTGCAACATATTGATCAACACCTAATAACTGATATAAGACAAAGAAAACAATAACGATCAATGTCGGCAAGACTCGACGAGTTAAAGATTTATGGTTCTCGGTAATCCACTGAATAATTGCTATTAGGTCACTCATTATGATACCATGAATCTGATTCTGTAATCTTTTATTATTATTTCGTAAACTTTGTCGGGGAAGCAATCCGCAGAAAACTTTCGACATGCCCAGCAGCACGCATTACAGAATACATATCGATATCCACAGTTGAGGTTGATTCATCAACGAAAGCAGACAGGTATTTTGCTGATCCAGGCTCCACGCCATTTCTTTTGCATACGAGATAAGCGACTGATTCCGCTTCTATTTCCTCCTGATCATGGCGCAGATTAGACCGATCCGAAATATTCAGATGCTTATCAGTACCTAAATGTCCTAGAAAAAGATGGGCCAATTCATGAGCCAATGTCGCAAATTGTACCGCTGGCTGATGATTTCTGTTGATTCCCATTCGATACCTGTTCCTACCCTTCTTGTCTTTTGGATCAGCTCGATCAATCACCATGATTGAGCCAGCCTTATAATCACCGGCATCAATGCAATCCCACTGGATGTTTATTTTCTTCATTATGTCTCTGAACGAATTCAATTTTTTGTCGTTGATCTCACCTCGAGCATAAAAAGCAAACACATCCTGAGGTAACTCCTCGCCTTCTGTATCCATGACATCATACACCAAAGCAACTGGGCTGAATGGCCACATGATTAACAGCGGACGAGCATCCAGCTTGATCGTTCGTTTGAACAAGCGCTTCCATTCATAAGCTGATGCTGCAAAGCTCAATCCGGGCTTCTGAATTTGTAAAAGCATCGCATTAAAAGGAGCGAATTGAGGAAAACCGCTGACAAAATCAAGCAGGTGCTGATAATCCTTGCCGGATTTGTACAACCGGGACTCTGTCAGGAGCTGATCAAGCAGCCCTCTTTCCCTATTTAGGGGATCACTTTCTAGCTCCATATATAACTGGTATTGCTGTTCCTGAACCATTTCATCTATTCTGTTTTGGTGGATTGCAGCAGGATGGGTCAGCCGGCGGCGGATCAAGTATTGTCTGATAAGGATTTCCGGTTCTTATCGCCGTTGCCATGTCATCGTAGATTTCAAGGATTACCTCTTTTGTCCGGTAGCTGCCATGTTCAGCTTCGTCCTTTCTCCTCACAATCGGAAAGGAATCCATAACGTGCTCAACAGCATGACGTGGTGTCGGGAAGTATCTTTTCAGCTCGGCAAGTTCTTGTAATGCCTCATCACGGACAGCTCCAGCTGATTTTTCGGCGGGTAGCCATTCACCGTCCTTATCTGCCATAAGGTACAGATGGAAAAACGCTGCATCAAGCTCACAGCGGAGCATGAAACGTCGCTCTTTATCCCAGCGGAACGGTGGGCCACTATACCCATAATCTTTTGCAAAGTCTTCAAGATCCCATGCGGTGTAAGTGATTTCAAGAATACGAGATAGAAGCCAGTTATTGTTTGTCAAATAGTTATTATTCCAGTAGCACTGTTCTTCAAGCAATGAGGGCGGTGGCACTGGAATTTGCTCGGCGATGAAAAAGTTTAGATGTGTCCCGCCTACTTTAAATCGAGCCGCAAAATCACAAATAAAACTTGACAGAATTGATACGAGAGACTTTACATTCCCGAAAGATGCCATCCATAAAGGAAGATTATTTCCAACCGCAGTGAGAGGAAATACCCCACCGACGATTGTTCTTTCATTCGTCGTGTTCGTAATATCCCTGAATCCCATCAGCCATTGCTTATCCCAACGATCTTCCAACCGTGACAAAACCTCATGCTCCGGAACCCAGTACCTTGGCAGGACTGAAAAATCAGGCTGTTGTTTTTCTGCGAGAGAGACATCATGAGTATCCTCATGGTCATCATAGGTCGCCCATCGATGATCGAAATGATGGATCATTTTTGCTTCATACAGCGGCAGATACTCCTCTCCATCCCTGTGGAAAACATTCCCCTTCAAGAACCATCCATCTTCTTCCAGTTGCTCCCGAGTCCGGAAAAGCCGCGAATCATTTGACATGTGGAACATGGTGCTGAATCGTATCCCCCAAGGATTCTCTTCAGGCGGGCCCTCCTTGATAAGTACAGGGACACGGCGATAAATTGCCTTGGTCAGCTCTGCATCAGCACGTGACCGGAAAATCGGACACGTTTTGGTATTTGGATTCAGAAGCTTGATGTCTTCTGGACTGAGCGTGATCTGGCGATCCGGATCTTTCAGGTCATCCACATCATGCGCAAAAAACACGAAATCCGCTGCTTTGGCTGTCGGGCAAATCCCTCCTCCTGCTGTGAAGAGACAGAACTTATAGCTGCGATGGACATTGGGAAAAATGCCTTTCTTGTTTTCAAAGTCATAGAGACTCACAAGTGACTGTTTTTCGATCAGATCCTGAAAGAAAAACTTTGTCGTATCATCCGAAGCAATCCCGCTGGGAAGAACAGCACCCATTCTTCCATGCTGATTGAGTTGTGTACGCATCAGCTCGGCAAAAACGGTATAGAGGTTGATATCGCCTCGGCCACAGAACGGAAATCTGCCACTGTTACGGAGAAAGTGACTCTCTCCTTCTGCTTTTCGCAATGATGCAAGAAAATCGATCTTCAGTGCCGGGTTGGAGGCATTCAACTCCCCGATCAACTTTTTTCTGGCAGAGGCGTTCGGAGCCAGCGCAATTGCTTCACATCTCTCGGCAAACCACTCTTTTTCCTGTAACTTTACCCTTTCCCAGGGTGGATTTCCGAGAATGACATCAAACCCGCCTTGAGCATAGACTTCAGGAAAAGCAAGATGCCAATGGAAGAACTGGTAGCTGTCGGCAAGTCTTTCTACCTCATCAACAATAATCTGATGCTCGCGGGTTATCGACTGATCAAGGATATGGAGAAGAATTGACTGGGTGACTCCAAATACTGTTCTTTCAACTCCCGGCTCCCTGAATGTCTTTTCGATAACGAAAGCGGCGCACCAGGCATCCGCGACTATTTTTTTAATCCGGAATTCTGCTTCATTCTCCAGCCGGTCGCGTGCTGATTTCTTCTGAAGAACGCCCAGGATATCATTATCCGGCATCTCTTCAATGGACAGGGCTGCTTTCTGCAGAAGCTCTTGCTGTTGCTCATCCTGCTTTACAAAGAGTGGGCCCAGCCCTTCTTTGGAGCCACGGTTCCATTTTTTTAAAACAGCGCAGGCTTTTGGATCATCCCCTTCTATTGCCTTGAATGCCTCATGAGGAATGCCTGCAGCTATCAGTTCAGGTGTTGCCCCCAGCAGACTGTTCCCTACCCTGATATGGTGCTCCAGAAACGAGAGTGGCTTGCCAGGTACCATGGCTTCCAGCCAGAGGCCAACCCGGCAGAGCTCTGCCGCCATAGGGTTGATATCGACACCAAAAATGCAATGCCCAATAACTTCCCGGAGAGTATGATGAAGCAGTTCAGGGGACGGCTCTTCATCACCTGCACGCAACCTCGAAAGCCTTCTTGCGATCCGCTGTGCAGCAGCAATCAGGAAGTGTCCGCTGCCGCATGCCGGATCACATACTTTTAATGCGAGTATCGATTTCTCTGGCGAGGAGCTTTTTTCCGCTTTGTCAAGAAGCGGATCAAGGGCACTTTGCAATAAAGACTCCACCAGGGAGGAATGGGTGTAATAACTGCCCGATCTCTTTCGTTCATTGCCGGCAGCCTGGTGGAAACGAAAGGTCGGTATAGGCCGCAGATCAATAACCGGATGCAGTTCCAGAAGGCTTTCATAGACCGACCCGAATTCTTCGGTGGCCAGAGCCCCGAAATTGACCGGCATCCGCTGTCCGTTTTCGGGATGGGTAAAGAAACAGAGCTTTTCCAGTGTGGTATAGAGTGCAGCATTGCTCAAGGTACAGAGAGGCAGCAATCCGAGATTGGCGGTATTGAAAAGCTGTCCGCCAAGCACGGTAGTACCAAGAACAGCAGATGCATCTTTGTTTTCAAAGAGATGAAATGTCGAAAGTAATTGCTGCCATGCATCGCTATGGCGAGGTTCATGCAAACTGCGGTTTTTTGCCTGTCTCCGAAGCCGGTCTATGCTGTAGTATCGCTGATAGATAGTGCTTTTCACAGGTGCCGTCCCTTTCGGAAATACCATCCCGCGCTCTTCGATGACCATCAGAAACAGGAGCCTGTAAATCAGCCGGAGGAGATGGTTAAAATAAATCTCTTGTCGAAGTTCCCCTGAATCGACCTGTTGGCGGAGCTCAAGGTTGTCGGGATGTGCAAGAAAACCTGTTCCCAATGTCTCAAGTGCTTCTGTGACAGCAACCCGCAAACCTTTACGGATGCGCGAACCCTGTTCGATGGTTTCCTGATGATATTTCTCAAGAAGTGAGTTCGCTGATGCATCGATGGTTTGTGGAAAGCGCGTAACATGCAGCAGCCGGTAAAAAACGGCGAAGTCTGCAAAAAGCCCGTCGGAAAAGATCCGGTCAAGATCAAATTCCAGATAGGTCAGTTTTACCAGACGGGAGCTGTCGCGCAGCAGACGGATCACTCGGCCATTGGTGACGATTCCGTATAACTGCTCGGTGAGGTTCAGATACTCCTGCACCATTGCATGAGCAGACATCCGCAATGCTGCTTTGTCAGGCTTTCGGTCAAGCCCGGCAGGTTCATTGCTGCCGATAATGTGAATAGCAGCCCAGCCCCTGTTCGTGATACGATGAGAAATCGGGTAAAGCTTTGAGTTGAGTTCCATGCTCTTGGCCTCATACTCCAGTTGGTACCCGAGAAGCCCGAGAAGAGGAACTACCCAGAGGTTACGGGTTTCTGTTGTTGCCGGAGATTCTTTTTTCAGTGTCTCAAGCTTGCGGTTGTAAATTCGCCAGTAGTCCTGGGCATCTGCCCATGCACGGGCAATTTCATCCTTAACCTTGGCCGATGCATCCAGACCAAAATCGACTGGCCGCTGACCAGCGATGTCCTCAAGTTTATCAAGAATATCCGGAGAGAGTATGGCACCCTCGATCCGGATTGAAGGGTAATTCATGCAGCACCTCCCGGAGCTTCGCCTTCAGGCAGGAGAATGTAGACGCCGAGGAGATCCATCGGCAGTACCGGATAGACAACCTGAAATCTTTTTCCGTCCATCAGTGAACTGAAACGCTCATGTGCTTCGACGAGTTTTTTTGATTGTTTTTCGGCAACGCCATCGAATTCGGCAGCAAAGGATTTGAGCAATTTCAATTCGTTTTCAAGAAAACCTGTTCTGGCAGGCAGTGACATATCAGAGCTGGCACGAACAGAGGAGAGGAGCCTTTTAGCTTCTGCCTGATCCAGATACTCCTTCTCTTGTGGAGATCCTTTCCAGCCCCAGAGGATCATCTCTTCAGCCACTATTTGCTGATTTCCTCTTCGATCTTCAATTACATTACGACACCGGAAAAGAAGTATGGTTGTTTTTATGGCCACCTCCCGTGTACGGATGACTGCGGAACGTGCCGCTCTCTTGCCGTTCCGGTTCACCGTGTTGGCCATCAGAAGCTGGCAAAGCTGTTCGACGAAGCGGTTGTTCCGCCCAAGGTAATGATACCCTTCAGGGGTTGGGGAAAGGAAACTGATCCGGAGTGTCTCGCCTTCTGGCAAGATGCTCCGTAACTGATCCGGAAGGTTGGAGGTAATAAGACGATAACACCCTTTGTTGCCGTGAGGGGTAACCTGTACACCAAAAAGGTTGTTCAGACAGCTCGTGACGAACTGTTCGACAGCCAACGGGTCACCAATTGCCTCATCCACCTCTCTGAGATCGGCCTCTATCTCAGTTGCCTTGATTGCATTCTGGGCAAAGATCGAACGGGTCGCTTTTTCACGCTCGGCAGCCTCCTCGATTTTCCGGGAGATCGTGGCTTGAGCTGTCCGGGCCTCATCGAACTCGCTGAAGTCAAAGGTCAACTGTTGTACCCCTTCGCGACGGCAAGGGATTTTCCGATCAGGATTCAGCAGAAGCGCCTGGGTGATGCTATCAATGATGCTCTGGGAATCTTCCGGGAACGGCACGTTGATTCCGGTTGAGCGCTTGATCTCTCGAACCTTGCGCAGCAAGACGTCAAGAACAATGCCGTCAATCGGATTATCAGCACCGAAAAGAAGGCATGTTCTGACCTCTCGAGGTCCACCGAAACGATCGACCCTGCCTTCTCTTTGTTCCAGCCGGTTTGGATTCCACGGGAGATCATAATGCAGTACCGCAGAAAAATGCTGCTGCAGGTTGATGCCTTCGCTGAGGCAGTCCGTTGCAATCAGCAATCGTTGCGTTGCTTTTCCCATCTCCTCAACCTTCTGCTTTCGGAGTTCGTCAGGCAGTTCACTGGTGATGACCTGAATATCTAGCCTGGGGTATTTTTTCCAGAGTGCTTGAACCAGAACATCCCCAACATATTTTGCAGTTGCGATGTATCGGCAGAAGACCACGGGATTAAAACCCGCGTCAAGCCAATCCTCGATGATAGCATTGGCAGCCGCACATTTCTGGTCATTTTTAAGATCTGATAGAGACGTCAGTTGGTCAGCGAACCCTCTAAGTTGTTGTCGTTGGTAACTTGACCAGTCCGTTTGTTCAATTACTGAAGTAGGAGTGTTATCCACATCATAACCGAACTCGCTGTCTTGCACAGGGTTCTCCCTGTTTTCAGCCAATCCTTCCTCAAGAGCAATATGAGCAAGGTTGGAGAGCCGAGTGTTGAGCATTTCAATACCTGCCGCAGGGCTGGACATGACACCCCGTAAAAGGGCAAGCGCAGTCCAGTACTTAACCCTGCGGGGGCCTTCCTTTGTGGAATCGGGAGCAATCAATTTTCTTGCAAAGTCAAGGATCTGCTCAAAAAAGAGTTCATACTGCAGGGAGAGATCATAAGCCCACTCGATGGATTCCCGCTTTGGGAAAGGGGTCTCTTCATCCATCCATTTTTCAACATCGCCACGTTTTCGCTGTACGAAATAACGTGCCAGTTCCTTGCGCTGAGGCTGTGATGCTGCCGGCAAATCAAGCCCTTCGAATTCCTGCTTGAGTAACCCGAGCAAGGAATGAAACTCTTCCGGCTTTCCTGAATGGGGTGTGGCAGTCAAAAGAATGAGCTGCTGGAGGGGTTTGTCTGCAAGTCTGCTCAGCAGATGGTATCGCTGTTGCTGGTTATTTGATGCGCCGGTAGGCCGGGCACAGGTGTGGGCTTCATCAACAATCACCAGTTCAGGGCATTGCTGAACAAAAACATCCCGACGATTATCAGACTTGATAAAGTCAATGCTGATAACCTGGTACGGATAGTAGTCGTATACGCTGGTATCCCCCTGGATCTGCCGGTCAAGCCGGGCCTGGGTATTTGACCGGATGATAACAGCCTCCAGATCCAGTTTGTCACTAATTTCCTGCTGCCACTGTTCGCAAAGATGAGGGAGGCAGACTACAGCGAAGCGCTGTATTTTCCGTCGCTCCAGCATCTCCTTGGCGATGAGCAAGGCCTCGATGGTTTTGCCGACACCCACATCATCAGCAATCAACAGGCGAATGGACTCTTGACGCAGAGCCATAACCAGAGGAACCATTTGATAAGAACGAGGGCGAAACGAGAGTTTTGCCAGCGCACGAAACGGGCCGGCCCCATTTCGAAAGGCCAGTCGGGCCGAATCATAGAGCATCCGTGCAGTGCTGATATCGCCGAGATCATCACCGGTAGGTTCACCAAATTTTGTCTCCTGTGGTACATCACGGGAGATGGCCAAGGGAAGATAAATGCCCGCAATTTCGTCGTCAGAACCGCCAAGGGGCTTGACCACAAGAAGATCAGGATCATCAGAAGGCATCACAATCCAGTCCCGTCCCCGAAGAGAGACCAGTTTTCCTGGCTGATAGGTTATACTCATTTTACTTTCCTGAAGATATCAGGCCTTTTTGCCACACTCTCTGCCAGATTGTCCCTGTAATTATAGACCCAGACCTCATCACCTTTGGCCATAATAGCCTGGCGAATTGCCTCATCATTTTCCTGCACATCAGCTTGATCATGGGGAGTTCCATCGCAAAACACCCAGATGCGAGGTTCATAATAGAAATCCGGCTGGGCATAAATCCCGTCTACCCGTTTCTGGGCGGCATCAGGAAGCCGTATGCCGTTTGAATAGAGAAAATCGATAAACTTACGCTCAGTGCTTGAATTCGGATCAATTCCGCGCAGCAAAGTCTGATAGTGATCATCGTAGTTTATAAAGCCCGGATTGCTTTGAATCTCGATAGTGCAATTCATCAGTTTCTCCAGGGCATCCTTGATCAGGTAGCGATTAATGATACTGTGATCACGCTGATTGTAATAGCTGAGCAAGTCATCATAAGATGCCGGGCCGTTGTATTCCGGATCATCATAACGGCACAGGGAAATGGCTTGCTCCACCACCTGATGGAAGTCATTGACATTTTCGACAAACCGGGAGAGGATTCCGAGACTGCCTTCTGCTGCCTCATGGATCAAAATATTCGGTGCTTCAGGATTACCGACACTCACTACTCCAATTTCACTTGACTCTACCTGAAACACAAGCTCGATGGCTCTCTTCAGGGCATGCTGCAGAGTAATCACCCCGTCCGGGGTTAACCCAAGCGGCTGAATCGGCTCGATATACAAGGCATCTGCCAGGGTTGATGTCATTAGTTTGACTCGCCGGAACGGCTCGTTTCCCTGGTTATCCTGCTCAGGAAGAGAACTCCGCCAGTCTCCCGATACCATACCGATGGGAAATCCTTCTGCTTCCTGTGCTCTCCATTTGAAGTTTATATGGACAAGTCGTGCTGCCGGAATGTAGCGCACGTTAAGCAGTGTATTCTCGCTGCTCGAGACTATCGCTTTGCGAACCCGTTCAATCTGGCCGCCGTCAACCGTAAAGAAAGTCCGGATATCAAACCCCTTTGAAAGCCTCTCCTCCTCTTCACAAGAGATCCTGTCAATCTCTTCAGCACGGGACTCGGACATCTCCAGTAAATCATGGATATGCATCTTGTTGGCATTGTCACCAAGATTGAGACCTGAAAACGGGCATATTTCCAGATCCTTCTGATCATCAGGCAGGAAATACCCTGACCGGGTACTGATTTTTGCCTCTTTGAGAGAAGAGTCAGTGTCCTGAATAATTAACTGGCACACCCGGTATTTCCGCCCGCTATGGTAGATGATATTCTGTGGTCCGAATTCCCGGAGAGCCAAAGCCCGGGCACGGGAGACAAAGACTCCTGATGATTCACCTGTAGGCAAAAAGACTCGAAGAGGAAGGCGTGCAAAGTTATAACCGGGCAAGAACCCCTGTGAAGCAAGATAACGATAGGGATAGAACTCGGACAGTTCCGATGCTTTGCCGGAAAGATTATTGCGAAGCAGATCAAGCTGGCGTGTTGACTGATCCTGATGGCGCTTGTACTTGCGGTATTCCTCACTACCAAGGCTCAGTTTGCCGCTTTCGATCTTCTGGGTTGCCCTTGTCAGAATTTCCCTTGCAGATCGATAGATCAGCCGCCATCGATCCAGTGATCCATCGAGATCGTCAACAATTTTCGATAGATTCTGATCGATCCATTGATCTGAATACCATGAGGATGCCTTATTCTCAAGCTCCGTGTCAAAGTCGTGAATAATCCGCCTGAAATTGGCTTTTATACGGTCAAACTGCAACGGAGATAGCTGAAGGCCGGCTTTTACGCTATCATCAAGTGGCATTTTGTTGTTATCATCGGTCACAAGCCGCATGATTGTGGGTCTTGGACCTGACCCCTCATCAAGACCGGGAATGCCGACCTCTGAAGCTACAAGGGCATGCAGGTGGGATCGCAGCAACTCTTCATTACACAGATCGAGACGGGGCGCCATGACCGTACCCGAAACCATCTCTCGCTGATTATTAAAATAGTGGCGATCATGAGGCGCATAGCTGGAACAGTAGGTAAAAATCAGGGCGCCCTGCCCGCTTCTTCCGGCTCGGCCCGAACGCTGGGCGTAGTTGGAAGGATTTGGTGGCGCATTCCGCATGTGGACAACGCTGAGTGAACCGATATCGACTCCAAGCTCCATTGTCGGTGAGCAGAAAAGTACGCTGATTGATTCGGCTCGTATTTTCTGGTGGTCAAGTACTGTTTTCGCGTTGTCGGTGTACCAATCCGCACGAAAACGATCTTCACGTTCCATGCGTGTTTCATTGTTCAGTTGCCCGGTATGATCTTCGCTCCGAAACCTCTTCATGGTTGAGAAATCACGAGAATAGAGCGTTTTGAAAAACTGATTTGGTTGGGGCGTCTGCCGTTTGTAGGTTCGTCGCTTGATCAAATCAGCCTTCACTGTCAATCCGTCACCTGCCGTCCAGATCACCTTTTCGAGTCTCAGCCGGTAGATCCTTATCTCATCATTTTGTTCGCTCTTGGCAGGAAATGACTTGAGATAGTCTGCCTGCTCAAGCAACTCCATAGTCTGATAGATCAAGTCCCTGTAGCCATCTTTTTTCAGGTCAATACCGAGATTGTGCTGCTTGACATAGTCTCTGATGAAGCGCCCTAACGAACTGGCCGGGCCCATGCTTTTTGTATACAGCCGGGCTGTTTTGCTGAGTTTCTCGTACCGAATGTAATAGGGCTCCTGGAGCTTCTCGTTACGATCGAGTGTCCATGGCAGTTTTAATGATTCCCGGAACAACCGTTCGGATTCCTGTATGCGTGACTGAGTAAGAAAGTTTTCACTGTGCAGAGCAAATTCGAGCCGGAAAAAATCCAGAATGATCGTAACCAGCTCTTTCCGCTCTGTATGGTTCAGCGGCCCGAAAAGGGGGGATACTGACCAGAATTCGTCAGCTGCAATAATCTCATCGAGATCTTCATATTCAATAGCCAGAAGGGCGCATTGTTCGAGATTCGGTAACACCACTCGCCAGCTCCGTCTGAGATCGGCAATAGAACGATACAGGAGAAAGTCCTGAAATACCTGCTCATACTTGCGCCGTATAGGCGCTAATATCGAGTCTTCGCCACGGTTGGCAAACTCGAGAAACGGAAGCCTAAGTGACGTGAAAACGGCTTCGCCGAGAGTAGCAAAGGTGAGCCTGCCCGCTGGAGCATCCCGCAATGCTTTTTGAATACCCGCACGAAGGCGGATAACCTGTACAAAGTCATTGAAGTGGCCGGCCTGTAAAGCCGCATCCTGTCGATTGTCTGTAAAACTCAGCAGTTTCTGGTCTTTAATCCTGTAACCGGAGTCATTGAGACGGTTGAGGATAGAGAACGCCGTAATGGTGGTGGATGTGCTTCGCCCTTCGCTGCCCAGCTTGGTGAGTTTGGTGCCTTCGTTGGTTCTGGTATCAAAAAAACCTCCTGAGGTGGGATCAAAGAGCAAAGGGGCCTTCATAAACCAGCCCCACCATTGTTTTTCTTCGTTCGTGGAGCAGTTCCCGAATTCATCAAACCAGATTCTGACCGGAAAGTATGCTCGTTTCTTGCTGTCTATTGTGATACCTGATCTTGTTCTGCGAAACCAGGACTCGGGAAGCATTTCGACATCTTCATCGAGATCCCAGATATCTTTGCCAATAATCAGATAACCATCACTGCTCTCTTCATCCTCGGTCATTTCACGAAATTCACGCGGTTCCAATCGGTTCCCGACAAGGGAAACACAGATGAACGGGTGTCCGCTTCCACGGCTGAATACATTAGGGTATATGGGTTTTTTGTCGGCCTCATCAGTCTTGTATACCCCGGGCTCAAGAGAAACATATCTTTTTTCATCCTGATCAAGCGTTGTATAGACTGAGCCAGTTTGTGAAATAAACTGATGCAACTTGTAGGGCAGAAACGTATATCGCTCTCCCGCCTCTTGCTGGCGAACATTGGAAGCGCTGATCCAGAGAAGCAACTCCTCCAAAAAGAGGCGGCAGGTCTCTTCGGGTATTCCGGAATCAGTTGCCAATTCTGCGGCAATTTCTCTCAGTCGTTTTGGTTTGCCTCGAACGAGATCATTTCCCTGCTCTTCAAGCGCAATCCTATTCTCCAGCCAGATTGCCACCGGATGCGTTTTGAGAGATTCAATGCCGGCATCTTGATCAATCCCCGACGCCATGGCAGATGCGAGCGTATCTTTGGATGGAATGCTGCCGGATGGGGATAGTGAACGGGCAAGCTTTTCATTTACAACCTGTCCAGGAGTAAACGGGCAGCCGAACAGTTTTGTGGCCACTTTGGCCACCTCTGCTTTCTGATTCTCAATATTGCCGGCGGAATCGGAAACCATGGTGGCTGATGTTCCGATACTCACGATCTGCTGGGCGCAATTGGATCGAATACGGCGAATCAACATAGAAACATCGGCGCCCTGTCGGCCACGATACGTATGTAGTTCATCAAAAACAAGAAACCGGAGATTCTCGTAAATGCTGTCACGAATGCTTCGTTCGCGTACGCGGGTCAGCAACAGCTCCAGCATCATATAGTTGGTCAGCAAAATATGTGGGGGGTTATCCCTCATTTTTGCCCGGGCGTCCTCTCCTTCCTGTCCTGTGTACTGCCCGAAGATGATCGGGAATTCGTTGCCGGTTGCGTCCTCGTAATTTTTCTTGTATCGGGTAAACTCTTCGAACTGCGAGTTGATGAGAGCATTCATGGGATACACTACAACCGCAGTAACCCCTTTCACGCCTGGATTTGAAAGCAGATGGTGAAAAATGGAGCCGATGTAGGTTAACGACTTGCCCGATCCGGTGCCTGAGGTAACGATAAAGTCCTTCCCGGTGGTCCCTAATTGTATGGCCTCAACCTGATGCCGGTAAAGCCTGTACCCCTTGAATATTTCACCGATGGTTGGATGTAACGTCTTCTCTGTAATAAGCGCCTCAAACCCTCCGACCATTTCAAATGAAGGGTTAAACTGAAGAAGCGGCTCAGGCCAAAGTTTCCCGGTACTTAAAGCACGATCAACAATTTCGCTGATTTCAGGATCAGCTATAGAAATAAAGCTTCGAATGTAAGAGGAATAATCCTCAATAATACTGGCATGAGTCTGAAAGACGTTCATATGGAGGATGTTATCACCAGCAGATTATGCGAAAGTAATCGCTTGAAATGACAAATACACAGACAGTAAAAAAGGATAAACTGTCAAGTAGAAGAGAAATATCTCTACTCATCATTCACAGTTCTTTTCCATATAACATTTTACCAAATGTTCACTGCAATTAAAAACAGCCCTGATCGTTCAATCAGAGGATTCCGGGAGCATCCGGGAAATGAGCAGAGCCAGTCAGGATGAACCGGAATCCTCCGGCACAAGATTGAGCCGTCCCACTGCTTCCGTTACATCTTCAGGCCAAACAAATATCCGGTTATATGGTTGCACCTTGAAGTAATACTGTGGGTAGACTATCTCCCGTGAGGTCATATCCACGCAGAACCTGCTGATCCACGAGTACTTTTCACTACTCGACAGTTTTTTACCCTGAACAAGCTTCTTGGTGATTTCATGAAGCTTCACGCACATCCGGAACTCATAACCGGTCAGTGTTGCCGGATCGGACCAGATGCCTTTGCCGGTCTCAATCGCTTCCTTTTCAGACGCTTGCAGCAATACAAGGTCGGAATGCTTTGGGAGACTTGGATAAATCGGAAACGTTGCCGCCCAGCCGGCCTTTACCATCAAAAGGTTAAAGGTCGCCCGTTCGAGCGCAGTCATGCTCGCCCTCTCTTTCTGTGAGTAATTCGGAGCCATATAGGCAAGCAGTCGGCCATACTGGTCAAAATGCTCATTGGCCGTGTGCAGGTAGACGGACCGTTTTTTGTTTCCATTGGTCAGCTTTTCAGCCACCAGATCCCTGAATGCTTCGGTGGCTTTAACCCCCTGATCTTCCTGAAGGCTGCCGGCATTGCCGGTTTGGAGCTTCGGATACAGAACCGCAGCAAGTTCCGCCTGCACAGGCGCCTTGCCGGCTTTTATCCACTCGGCGAGCTGCAGAAAAGGCTCATTCTGCTTTGAAGGTTTTGTATTGCCAGGATAGTGCAATTCGGGGGTATCGATGCTCAGCATACGAATTGACATCGAGACATAAGGAGTGTCACCGTCTGTCGCCCGGAGAAACTGATTTGTTCCAAGGCTGTCGAGCGTAATCCCTTTTGGATCCCAGAAAATACCAACCTTCCCCATATTCCGATGCCCTACTGTTTCGCACTACATGTGAGAGTTGAAGAGTCGAAAGTGTATAAACAGCAAAATATCAAGCCAGCGTCATAAAGCCTAATTATGCGCGTATTTTGGTGAGCCTGTATGATACGGATTACTAATAAGAACCCCTTAACCACCGGCAATATCCGATTGTCATCCTGCTAACGCTTCAGCGCCGCCATCAGCTCCCGGTTCTGGGCCGTAACTGCCTCAAGCTGACCGGCAAGGCCTGCAGCATGCTCACGCGCTGCTGCGGCTTCATGCTGCGCTTTATCCAGTGCTGTCTTGCTCTCCTGCTTCATATTCTCCAGCTCGGCAAGAACCGTTTCCAGCCTCCTGACTGCATCTTGCTGCCGCTCGGCGGCAACTGAAGCCTGAGCTTCCGCTCTGGCCTGAACCTGAGCCAGCTCCGAACGGAGAGCATCCAACGCTTCCCTTGCGGTATTGAGTTCCGTCATTGCATTTACAGCCTCGTAATCGCGCTGCTGCTTGGCCGCCTGCAGTTCCGCCATTTCGGAGGCCTGCCGCTCCCGAATCTGCTCTTCAGCCTGCACCTGCTCAAGAGCTGCAGCAAGTTGCTGTCGGACAGTTTCGAGTTCCTGAGCCTGATCCTCGTAAGCTTCGGAAACCTCATTCCGAAGCTCTTCCGCTTCAGCCCGCTCGGTCGCCCATGACGCCTGCGCCGCATTGAGGGACTCATTCGATATCGCCTGCGCCTCCTGCCAGACTTCTGCCAGTAACCCCTTGAACACCTCCTGAATTCTTGCCGGAACTTCAACGGGCGGTGCTCCAGAAGAGGCTAACTGCTCCCGGCGCCACTCCTTCATGACGGCGGAAGCCGTATTCATGTCAGCCTTTGCCGCACGACGAACCTGATCGACGGTAGGATACCGCTCACGGCCGGCTTCCTCGAAGAGCTTCTCTGCGGTAGCTATAATTCGTTTGCGTATCTCGCTATTGATGTCCATGTCGGTGTCCGGTTTAACTTGAAAACTAATAATCAGAATAATAATATTCTTATTTTATGACAAACAGATTCTTTCTCCGACAAGCACCGGCACCTGTAAACAGCGGGAATATCGCCGACCGGCCTGCGGTACTCAACCATCAATCATTATGCTCAAAGCGCATACAAGGCCAGAGTCAGCTGCAGAGTTGAACCATGTGATCGAGCAAAGTTTACGCCAGATCCGAAATAGTACATCGCATGTTGTCCGCCACATGCAGCATTATGTTTCTATCGAATAGGAGAAAGAAAATCTGTTATGCCCTTTCTCCTCTGAATCTCATACAGAAGAATGATATCCATTGGTTTCGCGGGCCAAGAATATTTCCGTATTTTTATTTCTGTATACCGCAACTCTTTGACCCTCTACTGTGAAAGCTTTCCTCATTCAGCTTGGAATCATGCTTGCAGCTTTTCTGGTGGTATGGTTTTTCATCCCCTCAGTAACAGCCGGTATAGAGCAATGGCCTGAGTGGCTTCGAGACTCCAACATGCAATTCCTGCTCAGCTTGATTGTCTCCCTCGTTCTCGCGTTCAACCCCGGTACTGTGCGTTTTGTCAGGAATACCGTGGTTATCAAAGGCCAAGGCAATCAGGTCATTCAGGGCCGCCGTTCTGCCGGGAATAATAACTCTGTCACCAATACAGCAAGAATTACCGGCGGTCGCAACAAGGTTGAGCAAGGGTAACGCAGCAAAAACTTATCAGCTATGGACTGGAAGTGGAATCATATCCGCATCGAGGGCAATAACAATCTGGTGCTTCAGGATGTTGATGGCAACACAACGACCATTGCCATTACCGCCTTTATCGAGATCTTCACGAAAGAAAAGGATGCGCGCATTGAGGAGTTGCGTGGTTGGTTGATCGACAAGGAGAAACTCGAGCGATTTGCCGATGCCGAGCGAACTCGAATGCAAGCTGAGCTGCAAAAGCTTCAGGAAGAAAATGCGATTCTTGAAGAACGAATCCCAATCCTCCTGCAAGAGTTCAACAACAAAGACATTTCCCGGACAGATGCCTTGTATCAGGAAGCATTCGCTCTGTTCATGAATGGGAATGTGGATGAAGCTCTTGATGTGCTGGACGACGCCAGGCTCAATGCAAAAAAACAAGAGTTGAAACATGAACAGCAAAAGCTTGCGGAAACCTTTCTGCTAAAAG
>Ga0209835_1000641_pt1 | contig 21834 bp, 37 predicted proteins | sample LakKivwa52mmetaG_FD_184138 | JGI IMG/M metagenome (GOLD analysis project Ga0209835, IMG submission 184138) | Anoxic lake water microbial communities from Lake Kivu, Rwanda to study Microbial Dark Matter (Phase II) - Lake Kivu water 52m metaG... | ecosystem: Environmental > Aquatic > Freshwater >...
CCTTGTGGCCCTGCGGTGATGCGTTGACGATTACGAGTATTTTGATCTGCCGATCTTCGAGTAAACACGACTCGTCAGGTGAGCCGGTTTCCCGGTCGTGCCCTGCAACAGCGCCCTCGTAGGCTCCTGGGACTGCAAACGCACTGAATCGGTTGTTTTCCGATAAAGTTTTTGTTACGTTTGCCATGTCGCCCAACGACAACGTTACCAACTGCCAGCGGTCCGGTCAATATGATGTAAGTATTCGCTGGGCCCCTGGTGGTTGGTAACGACCTTTTGTGTGGCCGGTAGCTCGCAAACACACTGAATCGGTTGACTTCCGATAAGTTTTTTGCTACTTTTTCACATGGTGTCAACCCTAAGGCACCCGCGTTACCGGCTGCCAGCGGTTGGGTCAAGGATCAATTTCGGCCCTGGTGGCTGGTAACGCACCTTTAAGGGACTACTCGCCCGTCTGCTTTGGTCCCGGGATGCCCTCGGGTTGTGGCATTCCACCCTGCTGCGGCGGTCCCGGCGGTTGACCGGGAGCCCCAGGTGGCACCATCCCCGGTGGAGGCGGTGGCGGCACGCCGAGCGGCGTCTGTGGATCGGGCGGCCGAGGTCCGAGCGTCTGAACCATCTTCTGTGATCCTTGCGCCTTTAGCTTCTGCTCGACCGCGGCGTACCAGTAGGAAAGGTTCCCCTGGAGAGGCGGCACGACGCCAGGAAGCGCCAAGAGCTGATCGGCTTCGGCAATGCGCTGTTGCTGCGACGCAAACCGCATGTCGGCACGGATGCGGAACTTGTAGCTCCGCTGGTACATCTTCCGTGTGACACGGATCTGCTCCATTCCACCCTGGAGCCCGCCGGAGACGTACACAAGCTCCTCGTCGGGAAGGAACATCGCGTTCAACTTGGCATTGTTCTTGGCGACTTGCTCGACGCCCTCGACGAACTTCTTCCCCGAGACAGAGAGCTGCTTCAATGCCTGCTCAACACGCGAAGAGAATCCGCGGTACGTTTCACCGGACTTGCCGCTTTCACCCGACAAGGCCGCGGTGGCACCGAAGGCAGTCTGGGACCACCCGTAGATGCGCTCCACGATTTCCCCGAGCTGCGGGTTCGCCTGCGGTGGCTTCAACGGTACCACGGCGGCGGCGACCTGCTCAGGCGAGATGCCCGAGAGCCGATTCACCACGCCAGGGCCGATCTCGAAGTCCCCCGCCTCGAAGTCGATCAAATCCGATGCAAGGTATGTCCCGGTGTTCGCGAGCGTCGCCTGGTCGGACATCTGGTTGTAAGCATTATTCGCCGCACGATTCATGTCGGCGTACATCTGCCCCGGTGAAAGCCCGAGCGTCCCCAGCATGTTTTCCATGCAAATCGCATGGGCGAACATCTCCATCGGCACCTTCCTCGGAGGCTCTGGTTCGGGATACGTTACCCCGCCGAAGCCATCGTCCATCGGCGAAAGCCACCCGGGCGGAACCGGCTCCTGTGGAGCTTGCGGTGGGCCTGGATCGTCGGCCTGCATCCCCATGTCGATTGCCGTTTGCTCCTCGGGAGAAAGCGACTGAGATATCAAATCCACCGTCGCCTGACGCTCGGCCGCGTACTGCTCGTATTGCTGAGAAGCAAGCTGGTACTCCTCCATTTGAGCCTGGAAATCACCCAAGGATTGCAGGTACCCCTCACGCTCCCGGGTCTGACGCTCCCAGCGGATCTGATCTTGCCAGTCCACTTCCTCACGGATGAAAAGCCGCGCCACCGTGCGCGTCTCGGAATCGACGATGGCCGTAATTGGACGCGGAACATCGCTTCCCGGAAACGCAAACGAACCTTCGTACCAGTACAGCTTGTAAACGCCGTTCCGCTCGGACTTGTCCGGCGCAATGATTCCCTGCGTCTCCGCGATGGATTCGCGCAGCTTCGACTCCGGCTCATCGTCCTCTGCCGACGCATCTCGTTCGATGATCTTGTCTACATTCTCCCAGGTTCCAGACGCCTTCATTTGAAGGAGATCGTTCTTGCGGTAGCGCAAGAGCTTGATCTTGTACGGCACGTCGGAGTAATCCGGCATCGTGGAAACGTGCGAGTATGGCGTGTAGAAATCGTCACACGAAAGCGCCTCGTGACGGTTGCAGCGCCGAATATCGTCGTAATACGAATGAACCGTGCAGTCGCCCACGTTGTAGAAGTAGTGAACCGCACGCTGCATCTGGCGGCGGAAGTCGATGGTCTTCTCCGTGAACTGCCAGTCCGTGTGCTTGCTCACCATCGCAGACTCAAGCGCCGCGATCTCCCCGGGCTCAACCGGCTCTGCCGAAACGAACGCATCGCCCGTCAGAAACACCTCTGCGTAGGTGCGCGACTCAAGGCGAGACACGCCTTCCAGCATGATCGGAATGTGGATGTTTGAGCAATGCTCGAAGGGCTTGCGCTTCGGTGGCAAGTGCCCCGAGTACAACTTGTAGTTGTCGGCCACCTTTTGCCGGTATTCCTCGCTCGACTCGTAAGCCTCGTCAAAGTCTTCGCAAACCTGGTCCGCGATGTCCTTGAGGACGCTTCGCCCCTCTTCGCTGCCCTTGAAATCGGCAACGAGATTAGGCGATTCGTCGTCAATCTCCAATGGAGCATCTTGCTCTTCCTCCACGGGGACTTCATCAACTGGCATTTCGAGTTCTTCGTTTTCCATTGCGTTCCTCAGTATTCGGCCCCGTACCCGGAGCCCCATCCACCTTTATCACGCTTCCTGCGCTTCGGTCCATCCTCGTCGTCCATGTGACTCTGGCGGCGATTCTCGATGCGCCGTCGCATGGATTCGCCATCTGCGGTGCGATACGCGCAATTAGAAACAACCACCCCGCACGCGACAAACGCACCCATCACAGGCACCGTAGTACAGTAAACATCAGCCTTCCCGGCGGGACTCACGCTTAAAACTTTCACGGCACTTCCCAGAACAGGTCTTGATGTCCTTGAACCGTGTTCCCATGAAAGCGATCCCGCAGGAAGCGCAAATTCGCTCAATGTCATCGACTCCCGATTCTCGCCTGTGCTTTGCTGCGCATTTTGGCGAGCAAAACTTCGCAATGGAGCAAAGGCACAGTCGCTTTCATCCATCGCGTCAATGCGTTTCCATATGCCCTTGGTCGTCAGTATTCGATGGTCCGGGGTGGCCACCATCGTTTGCCCATTGGATAACATCACATTTACGACATCCCTGGAGACGCCAGTCTTGAAGCCACCTGCGCATGGATACCAGCGACCATCGGTAGAAAGAACAAGATCGTCGTCGCGAAGATCCTTCACAGGAACGTCACCACGACCAGTCGTTACCGGTGTATTTGACGCGATGCACGCATACGCTACCGAATCGTACCAATGGTCGGTGTCGCATTTCAGCGGCGTGTCACGTTTCTCCGGGTCCAGATTGTCGTTGTCGGCCGGAATCGTCGGGAGGGTCTTCACGATGTTGTCCGTCAGTCCCGCGAAAAAGCAGATTCCGGGCCGCTGCATCCCGCCGCCGTGAGAATCCAACCTCGCCAATACCCGCTCGGCGTTCATCTTCCTCGAACGCTTGTCCGCCTTCGTCCAGATAACTCCGTGCCTCGCCATGCGCTCCGCGTGAGAGTCCGCCGATGACACCTCGCCCCAAAGGTTGGTGTCGGCTGGTCCGGTGATCTTGGAACGCCTCCCGTGCCAAAGCCCCATCTTCTCCTCGATTCGGCGGATCTCCATCGCCACCTCGTCGCCGTCCTTGAACCGGAACGAATACTCCCGCTCGCAGATCAAATTGCCATCCGGGTCCACCGCCCACCAATGAACACACCCGTACGACTTGTAGCCCCAGTCCAGCGACCGGAACCTCGGCCAGTCCCCGGGAATCCGGAACGGCGGAATTACGTGCAAGTCCGGTCGCCAGTGCTCCGCGAAGTAGGAGTCCGCCGTCACCCACCAGTCGCCGTAAAGCAACGCCCGCTTGATGTGCTCGGGTCGCCCAAGGAGCTTCTTCTTGTACTGCTCCACGAACCCCTTGTCCGGGTTGTCGTCGATGGTCGCCGGGATGTAGATGCGGGTTACGTAGTCCCCGTTGTCCAACTTCTGCCGCATCAGCTTCCGCCCCGATGGCGCAGGGTCAACGAACACATCGCGCACCCACCCCGGGCCTGGATTGGAAGCGCCTCGAACGCACGCCATTCGCCGAAGCACCGGATTCGTCGCACGGTTACGCGAGCAAATTTGCTGATACTGCGTGTCCGTGAACTGCGTCATCTCATCGAAGAAGATGTGGACGTAGGAGTGCGTGTAGTAGTTCTCCCATGAGTCCGGATCCTTGCAATGGCCGAAGACGAACTGCAAACCGCTGGAAAAAACGAAGGTCATCGTCTTTTCGCGGAAACGCACGTTCGGGTCGATGGCCTTGAACACCGGAGCCGCACGGCGAATCGTGGTATCGAGACCCGCGGTCTTACGACGAAGGTGTAGGCACTGGTCGTCGGCGAGCGTCCCCCACTTCACGATTCCACGCTTGCAGAGCTCGTTCGCCACCACCACGACCGGCATGGCGTCGTGTAGACCCCACAGGGATTTGCCAGTGCCAGCCGCACCCGCCACCAACGCCTCGTCTACTCGAAGACGATGGCACTCTTTTCCCCATGGGGAAGCCTGGTATATCCCGGGAATCTCCACGAAGTCAATCTCGTGAAGCCGATCTGTTGGGATATTCGACAGGTCCAGCATTTACCACACCGTATCCGGCGGACCGAAGTCGCCATTCATGTCGTAGTGACCCACCGCCACGCTGCAATCAATCGCGCAACGGTAGCCGTACTTGCGGGCGTCTCCCCAAAACGCCAGGTCTTGCGTCCCGATACCTCCTTTGCCCGCCTTCGTCTCGAACCAAGGCTTTGCAAGTCGCGCGTCCTTGAACATCGACAACCGCCACAGGTTGAAGCCCATGCCGGTCCCACAGCATTCCACCAGCCCCCCGTTCGGGTCCGGCGGTTGCGGGCGGAAATTCACGAGAGGATCTTTGGGATCTCCCCATATCTGCGGAACACCACCTTCACCCTTGGTCCAGTAGAGCCCGCCGATGCACGCCAGCTCAGGGTGCGCTTCCATCTTCTTCACCAGACTGATCACGCCATCCGAGGGCGGCATGTTGTCGTGTTCAATCGTCAGGATGTACTCCCAGTCCTTGAGCACCGGATGCTCCAAGATGCCGGCGATTGCCTCGCTGTAAGCGCGTCCCACTTCCATCCCTTGCGCAAGGATTCGCACCACGCCGTTATTCGGCGGAAACCCAAGGTTCCAATGGGAGAGCGCCACCTTTGCCGAGATGGTATTCCCCGTTGGGATGATCACGACGATCCGCTGGTTCTTCCAAGAGCCATCCCTGATGATACGCGCCGCGCCTTCCTCGATTTTCGAGTTGCGCAACCCCGCGGTGTCCTGGATAAGCAAGCTCACTTCTTCACCGCCGTTCCATCGACGCGACTGGCCAGCCATGTTAGCAACTTGGCGAAACGGTGGCGCATTGAAGGCGCTTCGTCTGCCACGCGCTTCGCCTGTCGATACATCCCACCGCTAGTCGTTCCGTTCGGGAGATCGGCTCTGTAGTATTGAGAATAGGACGCCGGCTCGGTTGAGTAGATTCGAGGATCGCAACTACACATAGCCATTGATCGCGCGGTTGAGTTCGTGCTACCCGGCGGAACGAAAAGTCTACTGTTAGTCCCCAGATCGGAGCGATGAATGCGATCCGATTCCCTGAATTTTTCATTTCGACGCCGAATCATATCTTCCTCTTCCAGTTGCCGCTGCCGCTGCTGCTGCTGAAGAAGCATAATCGCTGGAAAATTGTTCATTTTTTCACCGCCGTTGCCGTGAGGTCTTGCGCTACCTCGCGGTAGTGGTTCACCGCAAAACCCTGCGTCTCCTGGTTTCGCTGCGTCCATGGCGGAATCAGCGAGTACCCCCATGTCACCTCGAAGTCGCACTCAAGCCCAACGTGAGGCGCATTTGTAGCACGCCATTCCTTCGACAAGTAGTAGAACGAGAACTCCACCACAGGTGGCCACTTGTGAGTTGGGTCGCCGTAAGCGCGCCCGCTCGACCAGTGCGGCACCACGAGCGTCATCTTCGCGCCCACCTTCATCACCCGGTAAAGCTCATTGTAGAACGCAATGCGCTCTTCTCCGTCCAGGTGTTCAATGAAGTGTGAGCAATAAACCTCTTCCACCTCGCCGTCCTTGAACGGCAATGGCTCCTTGCGCACGTCCATCACAGTATCCACGCCGTCGAACTTGATGGCGTCGATTCCATGGAACCCTTCTCTCTTGTTTTTTCCGCATCCTATGTCGATTTTCACGTCTTGCTCCCGTGTTACGTTTCCCATGCCTGATTTACGAAGTTTGCATACCAATACTGTCGGGTATTCGCCGAAATCACCGATGCCGGCATGGTGCTCGTTGTCGTGACGGCGCTCGCTATCCCGAATCCGATCCCAAACGTCGGATTCGATGAAAAGGATTGATCCGTAATGCTTATTCCAAGCCTCTTGAACGTCAGCGACCGTGGCTCAAGGTGAACGTTGGACAAGTTGAACGTGTGGGAAAGGCCCGTTAATGAGCTCGTCGAGCTGTGTCGGTGGGCGATGAAGTACAAGCCCTCCGAAAGCGACGTTTGGCACGGAATCGCTATGAACCGGTTGCTCTGCAAAAAAAGCATGAAGTTCGATGCGCTCGAAGTCGTCGTAAAAGACGATGTTCCGCCCGTGGTATTCGTCACCCATCTCAGTGTCATGGTATTTGAAAGCGAGGTCCACGACATGCTGAGCGACAGCCCGAAAGACGCGGTGGTTACGGTCGTAAGGCGCGATGAGTTTGTCCCCGTATCCTCACGGCGAAAGATGGTGATGCCGTGCGAATAGGAGTGCCGCTGGTTGCCCGAGCCGCTTGTCGAAGTGCTAAAGTGGGCGGCAAGGCTGAACGACTTCAACACCATGATGTTGCTGAACGTCAGCGGCTGGTCGAGAGACATCGGGTTGAACCACCACGAAGCAGGGGCGTGGCTGGAGGCTCCGGTTCCGGTGATAAGAGGGAATAGCTCTCTCTGAGACAGCACGATTGCCGCTCCGCCACCGCCCGATGCCGCGGACAATGAAAGTGTGAAGCCCGCGCTGTTACTGGCGGTCGTTCCCGACAGGTTGGTGAGGTTCAGCGTCGGGTTGCCGTGCGAGTGATCCGACAGAGCCGCCGTCGTCAGCGCATTGTGAGAGCCGACGATGGTGTGAAGGCCACCCGTCCCGGAGGACAGCGAAAGCGTAACACCGTTCAGATTGGTGAAGGCGAGCCGGCCGACCGTGCCGGACGTTGCGGAGTCGGATACCGTCCACGACGTGAGCGCCACGGGTGCAGCCGCCGACAAGGAAAGCGTGAGGCCGGCCGAGTTCGAGTTGGTGGTGCCGCTCAGGTTGGTAAGGTTGAGCGTCGGGTTGCCGTGGGAGTGGTTGGACTGCGCAGCGGTGGTCAGGGCATTGTGAGACGCGACCATCGAGCCGTTCGACGTGTAGAACGAAACACCGTTGAGGTTTCCGAAGGTAGCCGTTGAGTACGAGAACGATCCATTGCTTCCCGACAGTGCCGGGGTGACACCGCCACCGCCACCACCCGCTGCCGATGCCGTCAGGGTCGAGCCACTGAGCCCGAAGGAAACGCCGTTGGAGTTGTTGAAAACGAGGCTAGAGAGTGAGCCCGACGACGTGCCGGCGGAGAACGTGATGTTCCCGCCTCCACCGGACGTTGTTTCTGGCACAAAAAGCGGCATTAAATCTCCAGGATCTTCTCGGCGATGGTGCTATCAGGGTCGGCCACCACGAACTCCCAGGCCGAGGTCGTTCCGTTCGGAATCACCGGCTCATTGGCCTTGAAGTCCGACGAGAACGTCATCGTGATGTTGCCGCCCGTATTGTTGTAGACGTGGAGCAGGTACCGTCTCCCGGCCCTCAGTCTATTCAGATCCACCGACGAGGCTACCGAGATTTCACCGCCGGCAGTCGGCTCAAGAAATACCGTTCCGTGGCGAACCATATCCCAAACAAAGCCCGAGGCGCCCGTCGTCTCGAAGGTCGTGGACGACTCGTTGGCAAAATCGCGAAGTTTCGCCAGGAGCGGAATTACCTCGCGCTCGAACCACCGCTGGTACTCCGCTGGCTTCGGCGGGCGCTGGCTGAAAGCCGCGTCGATGGTCATCATGACCGTTCAAGCACCTTCATAATGGCGTCCCATAGCTCTTGAGCCACCTTGTCACCGCCCACTCGTCCCGGAATGGCAGAAGCGCCCTCCTTGAAGATGGCGATTCGGGTGTCATCGTCGAAAGACGACAGATCCTTCGACGACGTTGCGTAGTCCCCGGTGAAACGGGCATATTCCTGCACGCATCGGTAGGCAATCGACGCCTTGGTTCCAACCGGGAGCTTCGCCGACGAAGAAACCGCCTTCCAAAGCCCATCGGCATAGGGTCGAGTCTGAACCGGGAGCTGGCCACCGTTGATGCGAACCACCACACCGGGAACAGGACCGCTGACCGGCGTCTTGATGTCATCGGGCATAACCAACCACCCGCTTGACCCGTTCTTCACATGCTGAACCCAGTATTTCCCGTCTTGCATTGCTCAGTAGTCCTTTTCTTCCGGCAAGATGTCAATCACGTCGTACTCGGCCGCCCGCTTTATCGTCGGGTCCGAGCTTTTATCCTGGATGAACACCGCCACATTGAGCGTGTTTCCTTGAGCGACTTGGCGATTGGCCAACATTTTCTCGTAGCCCTTCACGATTTCCTGGCTGTGGGTGAGGTAGATCGGCGCCTCGGAACGATTCTTCTTCAAATCGCGAATCAACCGCTTCTTGGCCTTGGCTTCCTTCACACTCCCGGCCTCCTCGATTTCCTCGGGGGTCAGGATATTGGGATCCAAATCGTCGTCGTGGAAGTGAGCCTCGGTCGCGGCCGCAATTACCCGATAAGCCTTCTCGGCGATATCATTTTGCCACTCCCGCAGCTTCTCAATCTGCTTTTCGGCCTTGGTAAGTTGCTTGCCTTCCATAACGTTCAGAATATCATGCAGACATGGAGCAAGCACAAAAACGGTACATCGTTGGGTTCAGCCTCACGATGAAGGTCGGCCAGGTCATCCTCTCGCCGGTTCATTCCTGCGACGACGAAGAGACGGCCAAGCGCCTTGGGAACGAGCTCTTGGGGAGCGTCCGGGCGATGCCGAAGGAGTACATCCAATTCCTGAACTTGTTGGGAATTGACTCCATCGGCGTCTCGGCCATCGGGATACCCTCCCCGACGACAAGTGCCATTGTTGCACCGCCGTCAGGGCTGATCCTCCCGCGGTAGCCTAGAACGGCACGTCGTCATCTTCCGATTGAGCGGCGCGTTCTCCGGGAGCCGGCTTTTCTGGCTTGCGGCCGCCGGTCTGAGATTGGCGAACTCGCCACGCCCGGAGGTCATTGAAGAACTTCCCCTCGTAGCTGCGCCCTTCGACCTCGAAGAGCACATCCACCTCATCGCCCTCGGTGTACTGAAAGTCGGTGGCCATCTCCCCCACCACCTTGAACTTGGGCGTTTGGGCCCGGTACTTGGTTGGGAACTCGATGGCGAACTCACGGGTTGGGAACTGCTTCGCCCCCATCAGCTTCAGGTCCCCCACCCACACCACTTTGCCCGAGATTGAGAATGACGACATTTCCTTCTTGCTCCTTTTCTTTGTTCACCGGCCACCAGGCATTCCGAGGACCCTTCCCCAGAATCCCGCGCTTTGCGATTGCCTTCATATGACACGAAACTGCCTGCTTGGTCTTGATGCCAAGCGCCGCCCCAATCTCAAATAGCGTCGGCGGGAACCCGTTCTTCCGAACGCCCTCCAACACCATGAGGTAGACCTGGCTTTGAAGCCTCGTCAACGGGGTATTCTCATTGACCATTCTTCTCCCTGAGTTCTTTCCACCCATTACTTATCCCTCCCGGTGAAGTCAGCCTCGGAAGCGAATCCCGAGTAAGCCACCTTTCGATGCTCCTGCACGCTTTGCGAGGAAACCACCTCAAGCCGCGCTTTCTCCTTCAACCGCTCCCTGCGCCCCGGCCGAGGACCCTTGACCGGCATTTTCTTCGGCACCTCCCCGCTCTCCACTTTCTTCCAAAAATAATCACTCATGGGGATTGTATACCTTACAAACATAAAGGTTGTCAACCTCAGAATATCCAGGTCAAGCCCATAATCCTGTAAGCCAGCTTACCAATACCGCACCGCGTCATTACACACGCTGACCGGTAGCTTACCCGGTGGGTTTGCTTACTAAACTGGATCGCGTAAGCGAGACAGTTTAGGTTCCTACATCGCGCTGAGAGGTAGGTAGTGAGAGCCTTGCGGCTCTACGGTCACTTTAACCCTTGAACGTAGACCAACCGTTCAAGCTCGGTTGAGGCGAATCACGCGTGCCCTCTAACTGGAGCATCGGCGCTTTTGCCCCTCACTCGTGAACTACGCTGACACCCCGTTTCCTACGACTCCACTTGATGCGCCAACCTGAAGATCTGCACGTAGGCCCCGGTATAGCCCCCCAGTTGTGCAGCAGGCCACGGCGTTCAGTCGTAGCGAGGTGAAAACAACACAAGTACTCATTGAGCACCGCTGAGGTTAGCGCGTGACGCGGTGCAAAGTCAAATCTCGATTTCTTGGATTTTTCGCGGTGGGGGTATACACGGAACGGGACACCCCCGTTCCCCTGGGGGTACCCAACGTGCTCATCGACAATAGTACAATAAATACGCGGGCTTACGCCACGCTCCCACAGCGCGGGCCACTCTCAGTAGCTACCAGTGCAGTACAAGCGTGCCCCCCCTCTTTTCGCCCGCCTCCATGGATTCAGCGCAAGCTACGTACGCCTGAAGCACGCTCGCTGCGCTCGCTTTTGTGGCTACGCCACCGGAAGGGAACGCTCGCAAAGCCTCGCTCACAGGTCCATTGAAGGCGGAGTAGACGGAGCCTCTATCTATAGATGCTTGCCGTGAAGGCGGGGACAGCAGACCCCACCCCCACCCCGCCCATATCTATAGATGCTTGCTGTAGAGGCGGATGCATTCCTTGGTAACGGCGCGTGCCTCTGCGGTGGTTAGCTTGCGGTACCAGCGGCGGGTGGTGGTGCGCACACGGGTGTCTGCATAGTGCGGTGTGGAGAGTTCGACCCTAATCCCCAATCGCTCAGCTACAGCGAGTACCCGCCCAAGGTTCGGATGCCCCAGCGACCGAGCCACCGTCCGCAGCGTAGTGCCCATGCCTGGTTATAACCAGTCATGCCCGGTTATGACAAGCGGTTCCATTAGATCACTGAGGGGCGGGTGAGCGAAAGCGAACAGGGGGGTGGAGACTCGAGCCCCCATGGGGTCTGGAGTCACCAGGGGGTGGGGTCTGGAGTCACCAGGCCGTGACAAATTGTCAATGAGCTCGACAATCTGGCAAAGCGACACGGCGAAAAAAAACACAAAAAAAGTTATTGACACTTGACCGGAGTCAAGGTATCTTAGATTCATGAACAAGACGAAGCGAACGGCACTAGAGATGATGCAAGGGCAAGACCGCGAGGAGATGATCACCATGACCGTCATGGTGGCGGTAGGCATCATCGCATCAGTCATCGGAATCTTCGTCAAATTCTAACCCCGGAGGGGGGCCTCCGCCCCCCTCACTAACCCGACCCAAAAAGGAAACCCGACCATGAAGAACACAGCAACCCGACCGGACGATACCTTGACTGTCTCTCAAGAGCTATTCGAGATCGCAACGGCCGCTAAGCGCCTAGCGGAACGCACTATGGCGCTGGCGGAACGCGCACTCTCAGAGGCGGCCGACACTGGCGACCTCGAACAAGTAACGGCCGCTGAACTTGCCTTGTCCGCAGCATCGTCCGCTATCACGGCCGCCTCCGATGCTCGGGCAGCATGGATGGCAAGCGTCAAGTTCTAACCCTTGGGCGTCGTTCGAGGGGGTGAGCTTCTCACCCCCTTCATAGGACACCTAAGCTAACCAACCAACAAAGGAAACCGACCATGAGCCAGAGCCAGAATCTCGAACAAGCCACCGCCGCAGTTGAAGCCGCCCTCCGCGCAGCATCGCGCGCAAATGAGGTCGCCGCATTCGCCCTTGAAGCTGCAAGGGCTTTGCATAGGACTTTGAATAGCGCAACGTTGCGTGAACTAAATATGAAACGCGCCGTTGCTGCGGCGAATAAAGCCAATCAGGCGCACGTAATCGCTACCCAAGCCGCAGAGGAGGCCACCTGTGAAGCGGTCAAGCTGTGCAACGCGCTGCCACGGTAGCCCCTTGGGCGTCGTTCGAGGGGGTGAGCTTCTCACCCCCTTCATAGGACACCTAAAGCCAACCCGACCCACGAAAGGAAAACGACCAATGAAGACCGCAGAATATCTCACCGCCGACAGCCTCCCGCCGACCCTTGACTGGGAAGACGAACCCACCCTCCCGGATGCGTTTGCCAAGCTCAGCCCCTCGGATTTCGCGAGGCTGTGGGACGAGCAACCTAGGGCATTCGCCCGATTGATGGAGGTGGAGATATGAGCCGTGCCGAGGCTGTACAGCGAGCCGTCGAGCTGGCGGGGACACGCGATGTGGCTTGGTTTCAAGGGCGTCCATCCATATCCGAGGATTCGCCCCGTGAGGCATTGATCGCTTTCCTCGTTTGGAACGACGGTAACGGCATCTGGACCGACGACGACCTCATCTGTGAGGGATTGGAGCCGATGACCCTTGACGAGGCTTGGGAAGCCATCGGGAGTCTTCTATCAGACGCGATGGATTGAACGCCCTTCGAGGGGGGATCTACGGATCCCCCCTTCATAGGACGCCCAATTCAAACCCGACCGAAAGGAAACCCGACCATGAAGACCATCCACGTTACCATTGAGCTTGTGAACGACGACGGCGAGCCGGAGGCGTTCGAGGTCCCGGCCTGTTACGAGGTCTGCGGGCGCTGCATGGGCGAGGGTCGATACGTTGACCCGCGATTCGACGGTCATGGGATCACTGAGCGCGAGTTCTCCGAGGAGTGGAGCGACGACGAGCGCGCCGCTTATTTCGCTGGCCGTTATGACGTGACGTGTTCTGTTTGTTCCGGCCTCCGCGTTGTTCGGGTCATCGACCGTGACAGTGTCGAACCGGAACTCCTCGCACGGATTGACGAGAGGGCGCGCGAGGAAGAATTGTATCGGCAAATGGTCGCCGCTGAGCGACGGATGGGGGCTTAACCCGTTGATGGAAGATTGAACGCCCTTCGAGGGGTCATCTTCGGATGACCCCTTCATAGGACGCCCAATTTAATACTTGACCGCTTTACCGAAGTAAAGTAAACTAGCTTATCAGTTGGCAATCACGCCAAGCAACCAACCAACAAAGGAGCCGACCATGCGATTCAATAAAACCCTCAAGATCGAAAATGCACTTTCAAATGACCCCACCCGGCCGCATATCGCGAACGCTTGGTATGACGTAGAGAACAAGACGTTGACCGCTACCGACGGCCACCGTTTGACCCGGATTGCCGTCACCGTCGATGAAGGCGATCACACTGGATGGATTACTGCCGATGCAATCAAGGCAGCTCGGAAGGCGGTCCCGAAGAGGGTGGACGATGCCCAGATTCTCGCCAATGGGGCGCTCGTTATTCCCAAGGGCCCAACGTTTGCACGGCCCTCGGATGAGGTGAAGCCACCACCGTTTGACCAGGTTATCCCGGACCCCTACAGCGAGACCGAGACTACCCGGAAGCGCTCCGAGTTTTTCGGAATCAATCCCGACTATCTGTCCGACGCCATGGCGGCAATGGGCGGGAAGGGTATCGCGATCTACCAGGCCGGTGGGAATCTCGACCCTGTGATCGTCACTCCGCGGCCATGGAAGAGCCAGGCGGAGTTCGAGCAATTGAAGCGCGAGTCTATCACCGTCGTCATGCCGATGCGCCTTTAGGCGTCGTTCGAGGGGGGATCTTCGGATCCCCCCTTCATAGGACACCTAAAGCCAACCAACCAACAAAGGAACCGACCATGAACAAACATCGACTTGAGACCATCGCCAGGCTTGCCAGGCTGGGATTTTCCGACCGTGATGTGGATACTCTCATCCGTGCATCGGCAACGCTCCACACTTGGGCAGAGCACGAGTGCAACGGCGCCATTCAGCGCGACGAAGAAACGGGTAGACCCTACTGGCATTCGACCTACGACGGCCGGCGGTTCTCGAGAACCTCGGACCGGGAGACCGGAGCTTTGAAGCGCGCACGCGCTATTGTCGAGGCCCACGGTTTCACCCTGTACCATCAGGGCGATCCGCGCGGTTGTTCGCTCTATATCCTCCGGCCGGGAGATGTGCCGGAAGGCGGGAACCCCGATTCCTACTACTACCGGGGAATGGCGGTGGTCCCATGAAGAAAAGATACCGCTTCGAGGCGCGCGATCAATACTACGGACACTGGTCCGAGGAATGCGCCGGACAACAGGACGAGAGCAATTACGTGGATAGCCGCGAAGAGGCGGAATCCATGCTTGGCGAACTCGCGGCCGTGCTTGGCATCCCGGTTAAGGATGTTCGCGTTGTCGAGGTGGTCCCATGATGGCCCACGAAATCGCGGATTGGATCGTCGGCATTATGGGAATGGACGCCAGGCGTACCGTCTCGTTTAACCTTGATCGGGAGTTCGCCGATCTAGAGCTCGTGGCCGCTTTCCTGGCTAACGCTGGACTTGGCGCGACCATCGACGGTAGGATCCTTACCGTCACATACGAGGTCGAACCGTGATCTACGTTCTCGTCGCACTGATTGTCCTAACCTACCTCGACCAACGATAATTTCGCCGCGCGGTTTAAGCCTTTGGTCGGGCTCCTTTCCCGCGTGAAAACTGCCGCCCGTCAGGCGATACGGGCAACTTTTCAACCCAAGGAGCAAGCAAATGACAACGATTTACTCAACCAACCCCCAGGGCACCCCGGAATGGCGCGCAGAACGCGCCGGCAAGCTCACGGCATCGCGATTCAAGGATCTGACAGCGACCCTCAAGAACGGCACCCCGGCCGCATCGAGGGCCACTGTGATCGCCGCCTGTACCGTCGAGCGACTGACCGGCCACCCGGACGATGGGGTATTTGTGACTGAGGCAATGCGCCGAGGTTCCGAGCTGGAACCGGTAGCACGGGAGGCCTACGTCCATCACACGGGTAACGCGGTTGCCCTTGCAGGGTTCGCCCAGCGCACCGATTGTCCCTATGTGGGCGCATCAGTCGATGGTCTCGTAGGTGGCGACGGGATGATTGAGATCAAGTGCCCGGCGTCCATGCAAAAACACCTCGACGCGCTTTTGACTGGCGCCCATGCGGTCGAGTACCAGGCGCAGATCCAAGGTTGCCTTTGGATCACCGGGCGCCAATGGTGCGATGCCGTTTCGTACGATCCCCGATTCGGGGAGCTGGCGCTTGCCATCGTTCGAGTCCAACGGGACGAAGCCTTCATCACCACGCTTGCCGCCACCTGCGCGGCGGCAAATGATGAGGTGGACGAAAACGTCAAGACCCTGAAAGCGCAGATCGCGAAATCCTCGGATTGGGGCGCCTAGTCCGTGTGACCTTGGAGCGCCCGCCGTGCCTCCCGCATGATGATCCGACGGATCCAGCTTGAGATCGTCGGCCTATCCGGGAGTGCCAACCTCGCGCGCTCCAGGGTCTCTGTCTGATCCGCATCGAGCTTGATCGCTACCGTCCGACCCTTCGGTTTCACCGGTTCCGGAGGTTGTGTTTTGATAGAGTTTTTCGCAATGTTTTGTGAATAAATGTTTGACATTAACCGGTAGATTATGATAGAAAACGCAAGTACTCAACAACAAAAAGGAGAAAGACCCGTGGCATACGGAAAAGAACTCAGGACGGCCCTTCAAGCATTCCGCGCTGGCGTTAAGCCAGCATTGAAGACGGCGAAAAACGACCACTTCCGCTCGAAATACGCGCCCCTGGATGAAGTGATGGAGGCTTTCAAGGATGCGCTCCACGCCGCTGGGCTGGTCGTCGAACAATGGACCCACGAGAGCGAGACGGCGACGTTCCTTCACACCCGGATTATCCACGTCGAGACCGGCGACATGACAGAGGAGTCGGTTTGCCGTCTTCGCATCCCGTCCGGACGTGACGACATGCCGAGCCTTGGATCGGCGCAAACGTACGCCCGCCGGCAACAGCTCCTGCTTGCCGCGATGATCGCACCCGAGGATGACGACGGCCAAAGCATCATGGCGGCGCCCCCGGCAAAGGCGGCTGCGGCTGCTCCGGTGAACCTTGACGCCGAAATGACGGCCGATACCCGGGCCGAGATCGCCCGGTTGTTTCGAGGGCTCAAGATGACCACGGCCGAGGTTGAAACCGTGTGCAAAAAAGCTGTCGGCAAGGGCAAGCCGACCGAGGCGAGTCCCTGGACCGAGGGCGAGGGGAAGAAGCTCGTGGCCGAGTTGAAGAAAATCGAGGGGGCCGGGTCGTGAGATTCCACACCGAGCCGGGGCACTGTCACCAATGCGGGAGCCGCATCAAGCTGCAACGGTGGCACCCGGACGACGATGTGGGGCCATTCTGCGATGAACGATGCGCCCGCGAGTTTGGCGACGAGGAAGACGACGAGGGCGAAGAGGAAGACGAGGAATAAATGCAACTTACGCTTGTGAGGCCGCCGGCCACCGAACCACGCGATCCAATGGGACACCTGCGCGACTACCAGCGCGCAAGCGTCCTTGGGGTCGAGACTTCGCTTGGCCGCGCGGACTCGGCGCTCCTGGTCCTGGCCACGGGATTAGGTAAATGTCTGGGGCGCGGTACGGGCGTTATGCTCTCTGACGGTCGCGTCGTTCCCGTTGAGGATGTTCGCGTCGGGCATCGCCTCATGGGCCCAGATGGCCGACCGAGGAATGTCCTTAGCACCACTCGTGGCACTGGTCCCTTGTATCGAATCGTCCCGGTGAAGGGAGATCCTTGGATTTGCAACGACGCCCATGTGTTGACTCTAAAGCACACCGTCACGGGAGATGTGGTTGATATCGCTTTGCCGGATTATCTGCGCAAGGACAGGACATTTCGCCATGTGATGAAGCAGTTTGCCGTGCCCGTTGAAGCATTTGAAAACGGCCGGACCGAGCTCTCCGTGGACCCGTATTTCCTGGGTGTCTGGCTTGGAGATGGCCGCAAGGATCTTTCCCAGGGGGTCCAAGTCTCAAAGCCTGATGTGGAAATCAGGAATGCGTGTGAGTCGATGGCAACGTCGTGGGGACTCGCTCTCAGGGTCGACAATTACAAGTCGTGTCCGACCTACAGGATCGTTACTGAGGGAAGAAGAAACCCACTCAAGGACGAGATGGTGTCCTTGATGGATGGAACGCCGCGCGTTCCGCCCGTCTACTTGACGGCGGCTCGCCATCATCGGCTTGCATTGTTGGCTGGCTTCCTGGACACGGACGGCTATGCGACCGGCGGCGGATGTGAGTTTGTCCAAAAGTCAAAGGACATCGCGCAAGGCATGGTTTTTGTCGCCCGTTCCCTTGGGCTCAAAGCTGTTGTCTCCACGAAGACTGTCGGCCACGGCGATTATGTCAGGGTGTTCTTGTCCGGCGACTTCTCGGAAGTTCCATTTAGAATCAAGAGAAAAAAGCCCGAGGCAAGGCGCATAAACAAAGATCCGTTGCGCACGGGAATTTCGGTGGAGCCATTTGGCGACGGTGAATACTTCGGGTTCACTCTTGATGGGGACGGGAGGTTTCTACTTGGGGACTTCACCGTTACCCATAACACCGAAACGGCTATCGCCGTAGGGGCTCGCCATCTCGCCGCCAACCCGGAGGGCCAGGTAGCGGTTCTCGCTGGCCGACAGGGGCTGGTGACGCAATTTGCGGAGCGCATCAAGCGCACCACCGGAGAGGAGGCCGAGATCGAAATGGGCGCCATCCGGTCGTTGCACTCCCGGTGGATCGTGTGCTCAAAGGACTCGCTCCACGCTGGACGCCTCAAGGGCATTCCGCACCTCAAGCCGTCGCTGGTAATCGTCGATGAGGCCCACCACGCCGCGGCCGACTCCTACAAGAAGGTGCTCGAACACTTCGGAACGAAGACACTCGGACTCACCGCTACCCCAGATCGGGCCGATGAAAAGGCGCTCGGAGCTGTGTTTGATGAGGTTGCCTACCAGTACGAGATCGACGACGGCATTAGGGACGGTTGGCTTGTCCCCATCAAGGTCTTCCGTTGCGTCGTTGACTCCCTGGATTTTTCATCGGTCAAGACCACCGCGGGAGACTTCAACCAGGCCGAGCTCGACGCCCTGATGAAGGTCGAACAGGTAGCCCACAAGACGGTGCAGGTCGCACTTCAACACGGCGCCGAGAAAGCCCGGGGACTCGTGTTTACCACCAGCATCGAGAACGCCGACCTGCTCACGGAGGTATTCAACCACTACGCTCCCAAGTCCGCCGTATCGGTGGATTCCCGAAAGAAACCCGAGGACAACGCCCGGGCGTTCGCCGCCCACAAGTCCGGCGACGCTAAATGGATGGTCAACGTCGGGATGTATACCGAGGGCATGGACGATCCAGCGATTGACTTCATCGTAATGGCTCGCCCGACGAAATCCCGTGCGCTCTACGCCCAGTGCCTCGGTCGCGGCACCCGAACGCTGCCCGGAACAGTAACGCCCGCCATGAGCACGGCAGAGCGCCTGGAAGCTATCGCTGCAAGCGCAAAGCCCTGCGCCGTGGTGCTGGACATTTCGGGCACCGCAGGGCGCCACAAGCTCGTGGGACCGGAGGACGTGCTGGGCGGCAAGTACCCCGAGAGCTTGATTGCCAAGGCGAAGCGCAAGATCGCCGCATCCGGCAAGGTGGTCAACGTCGAGATGGCACTGGACTACCTGCGCCGCCAAGCTGAGATTGCCAAGCGGCAGAAGATCCGCGATGCCGCAAAGGTAATGGCCAAAGTCGGATCTCGCCTCGAAGCGGTGGACCCATTCACGACGTTTGGGGTCGATGCTCCAAATTCATGGGGCGAACCCAACCGATACGGCTTCAAGCGCCCCACTCCAAGGATGGTCGAGGTCTTGAGGAAGATCGGAATCGAGCCGACCAGTAAATTGTCTCACCGGGAAGCGTCTGCGCTCTTGACCGAGATGTCCCGCCGACGAGAACAAGGCCTCGCCACGTTCAAACAGCTTCGTACCCTGCGGCGTGCCGGCATCGTGGACTGCGCCAAGTGGTCTTTCATCAAGGCAAGCCGGACCATCGACGAGCTGGCAAAGGCAGGTTGGCGAATGTCCGCCGACCGCGTTCGAGAACTCGAAGCAACCGTGAGGGATATGGAATGAGCAACGTCAGCGGCATTGGATTCGGCGACGGCAACGGCGATGGATTCGGCGACGGCAACGGCGATGGCTACGGCTACGGCGGCGGAGACGGCGGAGCCGGCAACGGTAACGGCGGAGCCGGCAACGGTAACGGCTCCGGTGATGGCAACGGAAGCGGCAGCGGCGGAGGCGGCGGTAACGGCGGCGGCAGCGGTAGCGGCAACAGCGGCGGCGGCGGCAGGGGCAGCGGGGGCGGATACGGCAACGGCATAGGCCACGGTAGGGGCAACGTCAGCGGCATTGGATACGGCGACGGTAACGGCGACGGCAGAGGCTTCAACTACGAGTCAGCAACGCGGAGGGCGCGATGAAACCCGCTGAAAACGAAGTGACGTACTACGGTCACGGCCACGGCGATGGCATGGGCGGAGGCGGATACGGCAACGGCGACGGAGGCGGCAGGGGCGAAGGTAGCGGCGACGGAAGAGGCAACGGCTGCGGCGGTGGCGACGGCATCGGCGACGGCTTCGGTAGTGGATGGGGCGGCGGGAGCGGCAGCGGGGGCGGCTCCAAATACGGCTTTGGCTGGGACTACAAATCATCGACGCGGAGGGCGAAAGAATGAGCGACGACGACTGGGGCATTGATGTCGAGCACGAGGAACCGGAAGTAGATCCTGCTTCCACCCGATTCATGGCCGACAAGCGGGCGCAAGCTCTCCACACCCGAAGGGTCGATAACGTCGAGGCGCAAATCCGGGCAAACCGCCCTGGCTGGAAGCTGATTTCGTCGTGGCCCCACCTTCGGCTCTGGGAAACCGATCAATTCACTTACGCCGCCCATTCGGACGGCAAACCATTCATCGTGTCGGCGGTTATGCCGCGAGAAGGAAAGAAATGAGCATCGAGAAGTGGGGGCTTGAAGTCAGCGATGCGCAAATGCTTCGCGTGAAGTTCGAGGCCAAGCGATGGAAGGACATTGCTGTCTTGGCAAAGTCGCTGGCGAACATCCTGAGAAAGTCGGAGGGCCGGCTGAACACCGATTCCGCCGTGGTGATGCTGCATCAGGTGGCCGAGCTTGCGAAGAATTGCACGCCAGTTGCCATATGCCCATGGTGCAACGCCGACGGTGGCGAATGTTCGAGGTGCATGGGGACCGGTGCTATCGGTCCGTTGTTGATGGACGCTGCAAAGGAGATGAAGAAATGAACAAGACCTATGGGAAATACGATTCGCTCAAGGCTATTTCTGAATCGGAACAAGGGTATTACAACCTCGGCCAGATCCACGGCGACAAGTGCGGCTTTCTGCGCGGGACACTCGCAGCGATGAAGCTCATTGCGCTTGAGGGAGATCGCTTGTCGAAAGAGGGGGACTTCAAAGCCGCCGAGTTGGCGAATGAGTTTGTGGAAAAACTCAGGGCGACCATCGAGCCAAAGCGGAATGGGCCAGTGCAATGAGCACGCGCTACGGTCACGGCAACGGTGACGGCTGCGGCGACGGCTACGGCTTCGGTTTCGGCTACGGCAGCGGAAGCGGAAGCGGACACGGCATGGGCACCGGCGACGGCAGGGGCAGCGGATACAACTACAAATCAGCAACACGAACAACAGAGGGCAAAATGAGCACGAGCACGAAGAAGAAGATCACGAAGACCAAAACCAAGGCCAAGAAAGCAACCAAGAGAGCAACCGCGAAGAACCACCTCGGCAAGCTGGTTATCCTGCGCGGCTACCTGTCCGGTGTCCACATCGCGATCCTGCGCGACTACGGTCGGAAAACAGGGTGGATCCGAGTAGATGGGGCTCGACGGCTCTGGTCCTGGCAGGGCGCAACCACGCTCGATGCGATCAGCCGCAACGGAGCGGCGGAGACAGGGTGCCGCGTGACAGAAGCTGTCGATGACCTCGAGATCAAAGTATCGGACGTGTGCGAGATTTACCCGATGTCCGAAAAGGCGATCGCATGGGTGAATCGTCAACCGGTGTGGACGCTGTAAGCAGACTGGCATCCCGTGCGTGCGCTCACAGATCGGCGCACGGGACCGAGGGCAACACGATGAAAAAAACGCATTACGGAGGCGGCGAGGGCGGCGGCTACGACTACAAATCCGCGACGCGGAAGGCGCAACGATGAGCGACGAAACGCATTACGGTGACGGCATCGGCGGCGGCAGCGGCAGCGGCGACGGAATCGGCTACGGCGACGGATTCTGCAGCGGCGACGGAAGAGGCAGAGGCAGCGGCGAGGCCGACGGCAGTGGCAGGGGCCACGGTAGCGGCATGTGCATGGGCAGCGGCAGCGGCGACGGTAGGGGCGGGGTGGGCTTCGACTACAAATCGGCAACACGGAAGGCGCAACGATGAGCGACGCAGAAACACACTACGGCAGCGGTAGCGGTAGCGGCAGCGGAGGCAGTAGCGG
>Ga0209835_1000642_pt1 | contig 21831 bp, 20 predicted proteins | sample LakKivwa52mmetaG_FD_184138 | JGI IMG/M metagenome (GOLD analysis project Ga0209835, IMG submission 184138) | Anoxic lake water microbial communities from Lake Kivu, Rwanda to study Microbial Dark Matter (Phase II) - Lake Kivu water 52m metaG... | ecosystem: Environmental > Aquatic > Freshwater >...
GGAAAAGTCAACGCTGCACATCACATATGCACATCACATACCTTTAAATTCTGCCTTGTCACCGCTGCAGATATTTGATACTCGTCTTTTATGGATAGAGGAAACATGAATGAGATTCTGAGCGTTTCGGCACTCAACGATCGGATCAGGGCGCTCCTTGAAAAGGGATTCGATCTCGTCTGGGTGGAAGGGGAGGTGTCAAACCTTCGCCGACCGGATTCGGGCCACGTCTACTTCACCCTGAAGGACACGAAAAGCCAGATCCGGGCGGTGATCTTCCGTACCCCCTTTGCGAAAAAGGGCTGGAACAGTCCCACAGGTTTCGCTATCGAGGAGGGGATGAGCGTTGTCTGCCGGGCGCGTCTTGCCGTCTATCCGCCCCGCGGCGAGTACCAGTTAATCATCGATACGGTAGAACCGAGAGGGCTGGGAGCTATCCAGAAGGCTTTCGAACAGCTCAAGGCTCGCCTCGAAGCGGAGGGGCTCTTCGACCAGGGCCGTAAGAAATCCTTGCCCTTTCTGCCGTCGAGAATCGGCGTCGTCACCTCGCTTAGCGGCGCCGTAATCAGGGACATCCTCACCGTCACCCGCCGCCGCTTTTCTTCGGTGGACATCCTGATCGCCCCGGTCCGCGTTCAGGGGACGGAAGCCCCGGCGGAGATCATCCAGGCCCTGGGCGATCTCCAGATCGTCCAAGGCGTCGATGTGATCATACTCGCCCGGGGCGGCGGTTCACTGGAAGACCTTGCCCCTTTCAACACCGAAGGTGTGGCCCGGGCGATCGCCAGCTCGCGGATCCCTGTCGTCTCTGCGATCGGCCATGAGACGGATTTCACCATCGCCGATTTCACCGCTGACCTCCGGGCGCCGACCCCCTCGGCAGCAGCCGAACTCACTGTGCCGCTCCGCGCAGAACTCATGGAGACCCTGCAGACGCTCAGCCTCCGGATGAACCGCCACCGGCGGCGCGAGACGGAACGGCTCCGGGAAAGGATCATGAAACTCTCGGAACGACTCCGGGATCCGAAGCGACGCCTCACCGACATTCGTATCGCTCTGGATGACAACGTCGATCGGATGCGCATGAGTCTCTCTCACCTCAGAGAGGTCCGCCGTCAAGGGTTGATCAACTCGAGCGTCCGTCTGGAACACCGAAATCCCCAGGCGCGGATTGTTCAAATGTTCCAGAATATGGAAAGCCTTGGGAAAAAACTTCGGGCTGCCCGGGAAAAACAGGATCAGCAGTGGAAGAACCGGGTACGGTCCTCGGTGGCCCTTCTGGATTCCCTGAGTCCTCTTTCGATCCTCAACCGCGGTTACAGTATCACGCGTCGGCTTCCGGATGGTCTCATCCTCCGCGACACATGCGAAATCCTGACTGGGCAGGAGGTCGACATCCGCCTTTCTGCAGGCAATCTGCACGCAAAGATCACCGCTATACTTCATGACGCTTTTATAAAAGTCTCTGGTCATAAAAGATAAAACAAGGAGCCACATATGGGCAAGGAAAAATTTGAAGAGGCGCTGGAAAAACTGGAAGAGATCGTTCGCCGTATGGAGGCGGGCGAGATGACCATGGAGGAATCCCTCAAGGCCTTTGAGGAGGGAATCAAACTCGCCCGGTTTTGCACGAAAAAACTCGACGAAGCCGACCGACGTGTCGATCTTCTCCTTCGACAGGAGGGTGAGTTGGTCACCAAACCGTTTGCGGGGGAAGAGCGTGAACCAGAACGATGAGTTCCAACTGAAGGAATACCTCGCCGGCCGGAAGGCGCTGATCGATGCGGCCCTTGATGGTCTTCTCCCCGGCGAGGAGTTTTACCCGCCGGTGATATTCCAGGCCGTCCGTTACAGTCTCCTGGCTGGAGGGAAAAGGCTTAGGCCGATCCTTTGCCTGGCCGCAGCAGAGGCGGTCGGCGGAGACAGCAGGACGATCATGCCCGTCGCTTGCGCCCTCGAGTGCATCCATACCTACTCCCTCATCCACGACGACCTCCCCGCGATGGACAACGACGATTACCGCCGGGGAAGGCTCACCTCTCACAAAGCCTTCGGAGAAGACATCGCCATCCTTGCCGGCGACGCCCTGCTGACGGAGGCTTTTCACTTGCTCACCCGAAGGGAGCTGATGCCAGGCATCCCGCCGGAAGACATCCTTGCCGTTGCGGCCGAGATCGCGGCGGCGGCGGGTTGGTTCGGGATGGTCGGGGGCCAGGTCCTCGATGTCCGATCGGAAGGGAAAACGGTCGACCTGGAAACACTCCAGCAGATCCACCGATTGAAGACAGGGGAGATGATCCGCGTCTCGCTCCGGGCGGGAGCGATCCTCAGCGGCGCTTCCGCCGCGATGCTTGCCTCGCTTTCGGATTATGGCCGGCAGATCGGCCTCGCCTTTCAGATCGCCGACGACATCCTGAACGTGGAGGGGGACCGGGTCCTTTTAGGCAAGCAAACGGGAAGCGACGCGGCCCGGAGGAAGGTCACCTTTCCCTCCCTCCTGGGTATCGAGGCATCGCGCGCACGGGCAGAGTCACTCATTAAGGAGGCCGTCGCGTCACTGGCCTCCTTCGACGACCGGGCAGCGCCGCTTCGCCTGATCACCGGATACATCCTGGAGCGCAAATCCTGAAATATAAATCTCCCTTCCACACGGCGCGACATAAAAACGGCTTGAATTACATCGAGAATCGTCGTATATGCGCACACAGAAAAAACTTTCCGCCTTACAAGGCGGGACAAGCATGCACACGGATACGATAGAAAAAGATGACTGAAATAAAAAAGAAAAGCCTTCTGTCCAGCGTCAATTTTCCCGAGGATATCCGGCGTCTCAGTCGGACGGAACTGAGCGGCCTCGCGGAAGAAATCAGAGAGATGATGATCGAAACTGTCTCCAAGAGGGGAGGTCACCTGGCCTCCTCCCTGGGAACAGTGGAGCTGACACTCGCCATCCATTACGTATTCGACACCCCCCGGGACCGCCTCGTCTGGGATGTGGGGCATCAGGCTTACGCCCACAAAATCATTACCGGCAGGAAGGACCGTTTCGACACCCTCCGGCAAAAGGGGGGGATCAGCGGCTTCCCTAAACGGGAGGAGAGCCCCTACGATGTCTTCGACGTTGGGCACAGCGGAACCTCCATCTCCGCAGCGGCGGGGATTGCCGAAGCGCGCTGCCTCAAGGGGGAGGATTTCCGGATCATCGCCGTTATCGGCGACGGTTCTATCTCCGCCGGAATGGCCTTCGAGGGGTTGAATTGGACCGGAGACCGCAAGAAAAACCTGATTATCATCCTGAACGACAATGAGATGTGCATCTCCCCGAATGTCGGCGCCCTCTCCTCTTACCTCAACAGGATCATGACCGGCCAGACGGTGATGCGGATCAAGAATGAAGTCAAAATCTTCCTGAAATCCGTCCCCGGCATCGGCGAGCAGATGCTGAAATTCTCCCGCCAGGTGGAGGAGTCGCTCAAGACCTTCTTCGTCCCCGGGGCGATCTTCGAGGAGCTGGGATTTACCTATGTGGGACCCCTGGAGGGACACCACATCGACCATCTCATCAAGACTTTGGATAATGTTCGAAAGTTAGAGGGGCCGGTCCTGGTCCACGTCGTGACGCAGAAGGGAAAAGGGTACAAGCACGCCGAGGACGACCCTTCCCGATTTCACGGCATCCCCCCATTCGACATCGACACGGGGGAACCGGTCTCCGGCGGCCGTTCGCCGGCGCCCCCTTCATACACCTCCGTGTTCGGCCGCACGGTCGTAGCGTTGGCCCGTGAGGACCAGCGGATCGTCGCGATCACGGCGGCGATGTCCGAAGGGACGGGGCTGGACCGTTTCGCCGCAGAATTTCCCAACCGTTTCTACGATGTGGGAATGGCTGAGCAGCACGGTGTGACCTTCGCCGCGGGGCTTGCCACCCAGGGATTCATCCCTGTCGTGGCGATCTATTCCACCTTCATGCAACGGGCCTACGACCAGATCATCCACGACGTCTGCCTGCAGAAACTTCCGGTCGTCCTGGCGATGGACCGGGGCGGTTTCGTGGGCGCTGATGGCCCTACCCACCATGGTCTGTTCGACTTCGCCTTCCTTCGCGCCATCCCGAACATCATCGTTATGGCGCCTAAAGACGAAAACGAACTCCAGCACATGTTGAAGACCGCCGTGACCTGCGGTCGACCCGTTTCCCTGCGCTACCCAAGGGGAAAAGGGGTCGGCGCCCCGCTCGACGAGAACGCCCAGGCCATTCCCATAGGAAAAGGCGAGATTCTCCTGGATTCTCCGGACGCCGCACTCGCCATAGTCGCAATCGGCGCCTGTGTTTATCCGGCCCTCGCCGCCGCCGAACAGCTGAAAGCCGAAGGGATCTCCATCCGGGTCATCAACGCCCGGTTCGTGAAACCCCTCGATGCCGAGCTCCTTTGCGCGGCGGCAAAGCTCAATCGGATCATCACCGTCGAGGAAAACAACCTGATCGGCGGCTTTGGGAGCGCCGTCCTGGAACTCTTCATGGAGAGAAGGCTTACCGGCGTCGCCGTCCGGCGACTCGGCATCCCGGACGAATTTGCCCAGCATGCGACGCAGAGAGATCTCCGGCGGCTTTACGGGATCGATACGGAGGGAATCGCTGCGGCGGTGAGGGAGATGCTGTAGTTCTCGATGAATGAAAAAAATGACTAAAATCCGACTGGATCGTCTCCTTGTCGAGAGAGGTCTGGCCGAAAACAGGCAGAAGGCCCAGGCGCTGATCCTCTCGGGAGTGGTACTGGTCAACGACCGGCCGGTGGACAAGGCGGGAACGCCTATCCCCGACGCAGCGGTCATCCGGATCCGGGGCGAGGTGAATCCCTACGTGAGCCGGGGCGGTCTCAAACTTCGGGGGGCCCTCGACGTGTTAGGCGTCTCCGCGGCTGGACTCGTTGCTCTCGACGTGGGAACCTCCACCGGCGGCTTCACCGACTGCCTCCTCCAGGCGGGGGCGGCGAAGGTCTATGCAGTCGATGTCGGCTACGGTCAGCTCGCCTGGAAACTCCGGGAAGACCCGCGGGTCGCCAATATCGAGCGGACGAACATCCGCCATTATGACGGGGCGGGGATCACGGACGGTATTGACCTGGCTGTCCTCGACGCCTCCTTTATCTCGCTCAAAATGATCATCCCTGCCGTTCTCGGACTGATCAAAGACGGCGCGCTTCTTGTCGCCCTGATCAAACCCCAGTTCGAGGTGGAAAAGGGCGAGGTCGGCAGCCACGGCGTCGTCCGTGAACCGGCGCTCCATCAGCGGGTTCTTGCGGAGATCGAGACGTTCTGCAGCAGCCTCGGGCTTACGGTGCTGGGGTCCTGCGAATCACCGCTGACCGGACCGGCGGGTAACCGGGAATTCTTCATCTGCCTCAGAAAGCCGCCGGACAGCGAGACGGGCCGAAGGGGAAAACAGGGATGCGAGTAAAGCTGGCAAAGACCGCCGGGTTCTGTATGGGCGTGAAGCGCGCCGTAGACATGGTCCTCGACATGGCCAGCGACAAAAGTCACGAAATCATTTACACTTATGGTCCCCTGATCCATAACCCTCAGACAATCGAGCTCCTCCGGAAGCGGGGCATCGTCCCGATCCGGCGTCTGGACGAGATCGAACACGCCCCCCACGGCGCCGCCATGATCATCCGCGCCCATGGGATTTCTCCCGCCGAGCGAAAGAAAATCAGAGAAAAGGGTTTCCGGATCATTGACGCCACCTGTCCCAAGGTTGCCCATGTACAGGCGATCATCCGGAAGCATGCCGCCGCCGGCTTCGCGGTTCTGATCGCCGGAGACCGGGAGCACCCGGAGGTAAACGGCCTGCTGGGCTTTGCCGGCGAGGGAGGAATCGTCATCGGCTCCCCCGAAGATGTGGCGTATCTCCCTGAACTGACAAAGGTATGTGTCGTCGCCCAGACGACGCAGAACCTGGAGGAATACGCCGCCATCTGCAACCGCATCCGGCAGAGGTTCCTCGAGGCGGTCGTCTTTGATACCATCTGCGACACGACGGAAAAACGGCAGGCGGAGATCAGGGCGCTCGCCGCGGGGACGGACGCCGTTTTCGTTGTGGGCGGCCAGAACAGCGCCAACACCCGGCGCCTTGAAAAACTGGCGAAACTCCAGGGGAAGCCCGCCTTCCACATCGAAACCGCCGAAGAACTGCAGAAGATCGATATCGAACCCTACCGTCTCATCGGCGTCTCCGCCGGGGCCTCGACCCCCAACTGGATCATCGACGGCGTAGTGAATCACCTGACCGGCCGTCTGGGAAAGAGGGAAGAATTCATCCGGGTGCTCTTCAGGATCTGGGTCTTTGCCGTTCGCATGGACATCTATTCCGCCCTGGGCGCGGGCTGCCTGTCGTTTACCGCCATGCTTCTCCAGGGGCTGCCGGTGAACCTGCTCTACATCCTGGCCGCCTCCCTCTATACCTATGCCATGCACGTCCTCAACCGCTTCATCAATCGCGAGGCGAGCAGCATCAGCTCCTTCAGGGAAGAATCCTACCTTCTTCATGAGAAGACCTATGTGACGCTGGCCGTTTTTTCCTTGGTCCTGGCGCTCGGCGCCGCCTTTGTCGCGGGGCCGGCGCCGTTCATCCTCCTGTCTGTCATCTCCCTATCCGGGCTTCTCTATAATGCCAGCATCTTCCCATCGGGATGGCGGTTCCAGAGTTTGAAGGACATCCCCGGTTCGAAAAACATCGCCATGGCGATCGCCTGGGCATCGGTCACAGCTCTCCTGCCGCTGATCGAGACCGGATTCGCCCTCACACCCGGACTCGCAATCGCCTTTGCCTTCATTGCCGGCATCGTCTTCATCCGTTCCGCGCTGTCGGACATCCTCGACATCCAGAGCGACCGGCTGATCGGTCGGGAGACCCTCCCCGTCCTCATTGGCGAAGGAAAAACCCTTATCCTCCTCCAGGGGATCTCCGGTCTTTTGTTTCTCCTGCTCCTTGCGGCCGCGCCTGCCGGATGGTCGACCTCGCTCGGTTATGTTCTGTTAACGGTGGTATTTTATATATGGATTTGTTTCAAACTTTATGATAGAAGGTCCGGGTTTTCCGGCGTCGTACTGGAAGGACTCTTAGAGAGCAGCTATATTATCGCCGGGATGAGCGCCCTGCTATGGTTCATGGCGATCACCGCATGACCGCCTGAACCGGAGGTATCGCAATGACAAAGACATGGGAAGCGACCGTCCTTGCGTTTCTGCTGCTGAGCATCCCGAGTTGCGGAGGGCTTCGCTATTCCGAGGTCTCGCCGGAGGCAAAAGATTTTCACCCCCGTCGGATCGCCGTCCTTCCCACCGAAGCGACGACCTTTCCGGAGGCGAAGGGCGTGATCGACCGTCTCTTTGCCGAGCTCCTGAACGAGCGAGGGTGGTTCTCCTCTGTCGTCGGGGGAGAAACGTTCGCTAGACGCCTGGAAACGGATGCGGAACTGCGGCAGACGGCTGCGGAATACCTGGCAAAGCTCGACAAAGTCAGTTTTTCCGATCCTGCACTGAGCGGCAGGATCGGCGCTCTGATCGACGCCGAGGCGTTGCTGCTCGTCCGGGTCGATTACTGGAACTACGCAACGGAAAAAGATAAAAAGGTGGGCAAGGTCAGCCTCAGCATCACGATGATCGAAGCCAAGACGGGCAAAACCGTCTGGACAGCGCTCCACCACCGGATAAGCGACTACGTGATCATCAAGCCGGATCTCCCGGATGTGGCCAGGGATCTTATCCGGGAGATGATCGGATATATGCCGCATTAACAGTCCGCCTGTGACCGACGGAAAAGGGGAGGCCTAAATAATGAAGGAAAATGTACAGAAGGCGATTGACCGGATCAGACCCAATCTCCAGGCGGATGGCGGGGATGTGGAGCTGATCGATGTAGGAGACGACGGGGTGGTGAAGGTAAAGTTGCTCGGAGCTTGTCACGGCTGCCCGATGGCCCAGATGACTCTCAAGAACGGGATCGAGAAATTCCTTAAACAGGAGGTCCCGGGGGTGCAATCCGTGGTTTCCGTCTAATGACAACCGGGCCGGGGGGACCGGTCCGGAAGACAATAATAAAACTGAGGAGAAGAAAGATATGTCGTATATCATTACCGATGAATGCATTGCTTGCGGATCCTGCCAGGAGGAGTGTCCGGTGGAGGCAATCAACGAGGGGGAAGAAAAATATACCATCGATTCCAAACTGTGTACGGACTGCGGGGCCTGTGCGGAACAGTGTCCGGTCGAAGCGATCACGCCCGGCGAAGAGAAGTAGATCCGCATCGGTTGCATGACAGGATAAAGGGGAACGTCGCGCCGGAGACGGACCGCGGCTTTCCCCTGTGTTTTATGGTGATTTCTGCCGTCTCGAACAGAGTTTTATCGTTTTGAGACACCCGGTTGATTGAAAGGGCGTAGAATGGGTCGATTCGTCACCTTCGAGGGCTGCGAAGGGTGCGGCAAGACCACCCAGATCAAGCTCGCGGCGATCTCGCTTGCAGAGCGCGGCATCACCGTCCTCGAAACTGCCGAACCCGGAGGGACGCCGCTCGGCCGGAGGATCCGCGAGTTTCTGCTGAACCGGGGTTCCTGCGCCATCGGCGCCGAGGCGGAGCTCCTCCTTTTTGCCGCTGCTCGCGCCCAGCACGTCCGGGAAACCGTTCTCCCCGCGCTGGGAAAGGGGCAGTGGGTCCTCTGTGATCGTTTTACCGATGCGACTCTCGCCTATCAGGGCTTCGGCCGAGGACTTGACGCCGGTTTCATCAAGATTTTGAACGCCTTCTCGGCTTTCTCTCTGACGCCGGACATGACGCTGCTCTTTGACCTTCCTGTCGCGACCGGTCTGGCAAGGGCGGAAAAGAGAGCGGCCGGCGGCCCGCCTGAGACAGCCGAAGACCGCTTCGAGCACGAAGACCACGTCTTTCACGCGAGGATCAGAAAAGGATATCTGGCCCTCGCGGCCGGAAAACCGGAACGTTTCCGGATCATCGACGGAGCGGCGGACGTCGGGACTATCCACCAAGAAGTCTGCCGCTGTTTATCGGAGCTGTTTTAATGCCGCTCCCTCATTGACGGCGAGACAAAGGAAGTCATGACTTTCGGGGAGATATACGGACACGGAAAAGCGATCGCAATTCTCAAGAGCGTCATCGCCAACGGCCGTATCGCCCACGCCTACCTCTTCTACGGTATGGAGGGGGTCGGCAAGCGGACCACGGCTGAGGTTTTCGCCCGATCCTTGAATTGCGCGGAGGAAGATCCTCCCTGCGGCGCCTGTTCATCCTGCCGGAAAGCAGAGCATAGAAATCACCCCGACATCGTCACGGTTGCAGAGGATGGCCCGATCATCAAGATCGGAACAGTCAAAGAACTGCTGGGGCAGATGAAGTTCCGCCCCCGGGAGGGGCGTATGCGGGTCTTCATCATGCCGGAAGCGGACCGGATGAATCCCGCAGCGGCCAACGCCCTCCTGAAGACCCTTGAAGAGCCGTCGGCAGGAAACATCCTCCTACTGACGACCGCCCGGCCCCATGCCCTCCCTATGACGATCCTTTCCCGCTGCCAGCTTCTCCGCTTCCCCCCCCTGACGCGGGAGGAGGTGGCCTGTTTCCTCCGGGAAAAAAATTCTGTCCCCCCGGATGCAGCGGCGATCCTCGCCGCTTCCTCGGGCGGCAGCATCGGTAAAGCACTGGAAATGAACCGGGCCGACTATCTCACCCTGAGAAATGCAATCCTGGACTACCTCGCTTCAGACGACCCGGCCGATCCCATAGGCAGGCTCGCCTTTGCGGCCCGTTTCGGGACGGAGCGGGAGGAAATCTCGGAAAGACTCCTGATCCTCAAGACCTGCTACCGGGATGCCTTGATATGCCGTGAGACAAAGGAGAAAGGAAGACTGATCTTCCAGGACCGCACCGAGGCGATCCGGTCGATCGCCGGACGGCTGTCGGGACGCGACCTTCTCCGCAATATCGGGGCAATCGAGGCTGCAGCAGGCGCCATCGATAAGAATGCCAATAAAACATTGACTTTAGAGACCATGTTGATTAAGTTTGCCTGAAGAAAAACAAAGTCCGGGGTAAAGAACCTTGAAGAATATCGTCGGTGTCAAATTCAAAAAGGAAGGAAAGATTTACAGTTTCCATGCAGGCAATCTCCCTTTGAAGCAGGACGACCTGATCGTCGTCAATACTGAAAACGGCCCGGCTGTCGGGACCGTGGTGAAAGAGGTCCTGGCCCTCCCGGTTCAGCAGCCGGCTGTCAATCTGAAAAATGTGATCCGCATCGCCGCAGACGACGATCTGCGCACGTGCGAGAACAACCGGCAGATGGAGCAGGAGGCCATGCAGTTCTGCACCCGGAGGATCGCCGAACGGCAACTTCATATGAAACTCATCGAAGTGGATTGCATGTTCGACAAGTCCAAGCTGGTCTTCTCATTTACAGCGGAGAACCGCGTTGACTTCCGGGAACTGGTGAAGGACCTTGTTCAGAAGTTCCGGACCCGGATCGAGCTTCGGCAGATCGGCGCGCGGCAGGAGGCTCGCATCATCAAGGGGATCGGGATCTGCGGACGCGAGGTCTGTTGCGCAACGCTCCTGCAGAGCCTGGACCGGGTGTCGGTCAAGATGGCCAAGGAGCAGAACATGTCCCTCAATCCCGAGAAGATTTCCGGTCTCTGCGGAAGATTGATGTGCTGCCTGGGATACGAATATGACGGCTATACGGACATGAAGAAAGACATGCCGAAATGCGGAAAGATGGTCAATACCTCCGAGGGACGGGGAAAGGTCATCCGCCAGAATGCCCTTCAGGGAGAAATCGTCGTTCTCTTGGAAACCGGAAAAGAGGCGACCATTAAAACGAAGGACATCCAACAATGACGGCTATGGAAAAACCATTTTATATCACGACTCCGATCTACTACGTGAACGCTTCACCCCACATCGGGCACGCCTACACGACGATCGTCGCGGACGTCTTGGCACGCTACCATCGTCTCCGCGGCTTCAGGACCTTCTTTTCGACCGGGACGGACGAACACGGAGACAAGATCGCTGAGGCGGCGCAGAAGGCAGGAGTGACCCCTCAGGTGTACGCCGATCAAATCAGTGCACAGTTCCGGGTCCTCTGGCCGGAATTGGCGATCACCAACGATATTTTCGTCCGGACGACCGATCCCAACCACGTGGAGACCGTCCGGCGGATCCTCCAGAAGGTCCATGAGGAGGGGGACATCTACTTCGGCCAGTACGAGGGATTTTACTGCGTCGGATGCGAACGCTTTTACATGGAAAAGGAGCTGGCCGACGGCAGATGCCCCCAGCACGAAACGGTCCCCGAACACCGCAAGGAGAGCAACTACTTCTTTCGGATGAGCCGTTACCAGGAATGGCTCATCCGACACATCTCGGAGAACCCGGACTTCATCCGTCCGGAGCGCTACCGGAACGAAGCCCTCGCGTTTTTGCGCGACCCGCTCGAGGACCTCTGCATCTCCCGACCGAAGAGCCGCCTCGCCTGGGGGATCACGCTCCCGTTCGACGAAAATTACGTCACTTACGTCTGGTTCGACGCCCTGATCAATTACGTCACGGCAATCGGCTACCCCGAGGGGGAGAACTTCCGGATCTTCTGGCCTGTGGCCGAGCACCTGATCGCCAAGGACATCCTGAAACCCCACGGGATATACTGGCCGACCATGCTCAAGGCCGCCGGGATCAAACCCTACCGCCATCTCAACGTCCACGGCTACTGGAACGTCGATCAAAGCAAGATGTCCAAAAGCCTCGGCAACGTCATCCGTCCTCTCGACCTGATGGATAAGTACGGCCTCGATCCCTTCCGCTATTTTCTTCTCAGGGACATGGTCTTCGGCCTCGACTCGAGCTTCAGCGAAGGGGCTTTCATCCAGCGGATCAACTCCGATCTGGCCAACGACCTGGGCAATCTCGTCAGCCGGACGATGGCGATGGCCTTCAAGTATGCCGGCCACCGTGTGCCCGAGCCGGCGGATGCTGCCGAAGAAGACCGTCTCCTCCGGGAAACCGCCGCGCGGACCGTGACCGAGGTGGAGACCTGCTTCTCTGAACTGGCCCTCCATAAGGCCCTGATCGCGATCTGGGATTTCATCAATATCACAAACAAGTACATTGTCGAGAGGGAACCCTGGGTGTTGGCGAAGGATCCGGTGAACCGGGACCGTCTGAAGACGATTCTCTACAACCTGCTTGAGGCCCTCAGAGTCACGGCGGTCCTCATCACCCCCTTCATGCCGGGGTCGGCCGCGAAGATACTCGAGCAGATCGGCATTGCCGACGCCGCCGGCCAGAACTTCGAGAGCCTTAAGCCTTGGGGTGGCCTTAAGGCAGGAAATGAACTGAAGCGGGGAGAACCGCTCTTCCCCCGTGTGGAAATCCGGGCGGGGGAAAAAGAACCCGAAGGAATAACGGCAGAGGTCCCGTCGCCCATCAAGCCCGAGATCTCATACGAGGAATTCGATAAGGTGGATCTCCGTGCGGCCAAGGTCCTCGCAGCAGAGCGCGTACCCAAGTCAAAAAAATTACTGAAGTTGACGGTCGAAATCGACGGGCAACGGCAGATCGTCGCCGGCATGGGTGGGGACTACAGCCCCGAAGAGATCGTCGGAAAGACGATCGTCGTAGTCGCCAATCTCAAGCCGGCAAAACTGATGGGCATCGAATCCCGCGGCATGCTCCTGGCCGCGGACACGTCAGAAGGTCTCACCCTCCTCGGCTTCGACCGCCCGCCGAAAACCGGCTCCAAGATCCACTAAGATATACGAGGGACAGCTCCCTGGAAAATGGGAAAATGGGGACAGCTCCCTATTTTTCATAAAAAAATAGGGAGCTGTCCCCATTTATTTATTTTTTCTGAAATTCGTCGTACATATCCAAGATCGCCAGCAGCAACGACGTGATAATCGGACCGATAACGAACCCTGAAAAACCAAAGACGAAGATACCGCCGAGCGTGGAGAGGAAGATCAGCAAGGGGTGCATCGCCACATCCTTGCCGATCAGGATGGGGCGAAGTACGTTGTCGATCGTGCTGATCACAAGGAAGCCCACCCCCAGAATCAGCACCCCTTCCCAGATATAGCCGTTGATCAGCATCAAGATCCCGGCCGGCGCCCAGATGATGGAACAACCAACCCCGGGAACGACGGCCATGAGGATCATCAGGAGACCCCAGATCGGCGCCCCCTCGATCCCCGTGATGAAAAAAAGGCTTCCCCCGATTATTCCCTGGATGCCGCCGATGATCAGGGTCACTTTGAGCGTGGAGCGGACGGTCAAGAGGAACCGCTCGTAGAGGAGCCGCTCCCGGCCCATTCCAAGCGGGAAGAACCGTATCGCCGACTGTAAGAACTTATCCCCGTCGCGGATGAAGAAAAAGAGGGTGTAGAGCATGATGGCCAGCTTGACCAAGAGACCGAGAGTGTTCTGCGTCAGCGCCTTGAGATTGACAAAGATATAGTTCGCGATGCTGCGCACGATCTCGGCGGCCTTTTCGCTCAAGAAAACCTTGTCGATCTGGATGCTGTCGGCCAGAGGATTGTCGGTGATCGCGCTGATGATGCGCTGGAAGTTCGTGTCGATATCCCTCGCACCCGGTTTGAGCGTTTCGTAAATCTGCAGGGATTCGGTGAAGACGAGCTTCCCGACGGTCCCCAGGGGAATCAGGATAAGCAATGCAATGAAAAGAAAGATGATCACCGTGCTCCAATTGGGGCTCTGCAGCCGCCGGTTGATCCGCCGGTAGAGAGGCTGGAAGATCCCGGCAATGACGATCGCCCAGAAGATCGGGAAAAAGAACGGTTGAAGGAGATAGAGGAACAGGAGCGTTGCCGCCCCGAGTACAACAAAAAAAAGGACATTGTCGTTTTTTATGGGACCCATCGTTTCAGCGCCTCCAGTTGATTAAGCAGGGGCTCCCCTCCCGATTACACCGGAGGAGGATTCTCCTCTCCCCCCTGCAGGTATTGCCGGATCTTTCCCCTGATTGAGTCGGGAATCTTAATGCCTATCGCGTTCAGGCGCGCCTCATATTTTTTGAACGACCGGACGTGCTGGGAAGTGGTGACGAAGATCTTGAAGTAGGAACGGACGCTCCCCTCCAGTTCCTGCCGGTAGTCCATGTCCTGATTGAGGAGGTCCTCGATCGGGGCGATCACCTTGTAGTTGATGGGACGGCAAAGCGAACGGTAGCTCACGAAACGCTGTGTTGTCTCGCATTCGTAATTCTTTTCCCGGATGCTTTTTTCCACCTGGTTCAGATCGACACAATCGAGGATCTCTGCATTGTATCTCGTACCGAGAATCTCCCTGACCATGGCCTCCGCCTGCCGATAGCGTTCACACTTGGCAAAACCAGTCGTGCAGTCCGAGTCGCACCGCAGGTAGAGAACGAAGTCGATGTCGGAACTCTCCTCGGAAAGGCCGATATTCACCGATCCCATGACATCCATCGCAATGTCGTCCCGGATCTTGTCCTCGATGAGGAGCGCCACCTGTTCGAGCATGTCCAGACGTTCATCTGTCTCATGGGTCTGGAACATCCGGTAGAACTGTTTGATCTCGTTGTAGAGTTTCACCTCCGGGATATGGGAGACTTTTGGAATCTTGGTGTCGTAATTCTCCCGTCGCTGGAAGGCGCTGTATCGCTCGCGATCGATGATCCGCTCGATCCACCGGCTATCACGAACGACATGATCGGCAATGTCATAGATCCGCTCCGCGACGATTTTCTTCAGGATCACCTTAACGACCCGGTTCTCCCTGATCTCGATGGCATAGAAGAACCCGCCTTCAAACACCTCCGCGGTGATGTCCGTGACCTCGCCGAAGTTGGAAGGATTGAGATAAATGGTGTTCTCCACGACCTGAAAGCCGCAGGCCGCATGAATGTGGCCGGAAAGCGAGAGGATGACGGGATGGGTATCGCAGAAAGAGCGCAGTGTCGGCGAACCCGAGGGGCCGGTCGAGAGAACGCCGTCGTGAATGCCGTGGGGAGGCTGATGGGTCACGATGATGTCGGGCTTGACCGCCTTAAAAAAGAGGTACATCTCGTTCTCTTTTTCATCAACCCCGATTCCCGCCCGGTACTTCACGATGTAACGCTCGGGGATCCCCGACGTCCAGACGTCCGCTCCTCCATAGCCTGCGATCCGCAGCCGGTCCAGCTGGCGCCAGTGGAGGTGGAGGTCCCGCTCGTGAAGCGAAGTGTACTTCAGATCCATGTCATAGTTGCCCGGGAGACAGAAGACCCGGGGATTCTGCTTCAGGGAGAAGATGTTTTCCAGGACCTTGTACTTCTGCTGCATGACCCGCCGCGCCCGGATGGTATATTGCTGGTACATTGTCCCCTGTCGCTGTACCTCCTCCGGGATGTCGGGTCTTTCGAGGAGTTCATCGACGAAATCCTCGATGCATGTACCGGTTTCTCCCATCCGGCCGCGCAACCCGTGGAAATAGGTCTGGAGTTCATGATAGCGGATCGCCATCCCCATGTGATAGAAGGGAATATCGATCAGATCGCCCGAGATGATATACACATCGGCGACCGTTTCATACAGAAGGGTCTTGACCCTCTCGAAGGCGCCGTGAATGTCGGCCGCATAGACCAGCTTCATAGGGGCCATCACCGCCTGACGGGGACGATCTCGATCCAGTAGTCGTCGGGATCGTTGATGAAGTAGATCCCCATCTTCTCGTTTTCGTAACAGATACAACCCATTTTCTCATGGTGGGCATGGGCCGCTTCAAAGTCGTCCACAATTAGAGCCAGATGGAACTCGTTATCCCCGAGGTTGTAAGGCTCCTTCCGATCCCTGAGCCAGGTGAGCTCGAGCCGGTGGCCGGTTTCTCCATCGCCGAGAAAGACAAGGATGAAGCTGCCGTCGGCGGCCTCCTTCCTCCGGACTTCCGTAAGCTCGAGCGCCTCCCGGTAGAAACGGATACTCTTCTCCAGATCCAGGACATTGAAATTGTTGTGGGCAAAACGGAATTTCATCTGTTTTTCCTCCTCTAAGAAATAGGTCCTGCGGCATGCGGGCCCCGGTTTATTCGATACCCATAAGCGAACGCCAGCGCTCCCATTCCGTCTCCCGGGGGAGACCCCGTTTCGCCAGGAGATCCACGATCCCCGGTTCGTTGAAGCGGAGGTAGGGGTTGATTCGCTTTTCCTGCTCAAGTGTGGAAAAAACATGATCGGGCGTGTAACTGCCGAGAAAAACGTCAATCTCCACATTCTCCGGTTCGAGATACCGTGCAAAGGCCATCGAATCGCGGACATAATCGTGGCCGGCGTAGACGACCGTCTTGTCGGGCAGAGTCATCAGTTTCCGGATCGACCGGTAGAACCCCTCCAGGTCGCCGGAAAAGCAGTTTCCGATCGTCCCGTTGAAGAGCGTATCCCCGGCGATCAGGGCCTCGCCGGTGTAAAACACGCGGGAGTCCTTTGTGTGTCCGGGTGTACGGATGACCTGGATCTTCCATCCGTCGAGCGTGACGGCCGCTCCATCGGACAGCTCCGCCCCGGACAGGAAGCGGGCGCCGGAGGCCGTTAGAAGGGTCTCGTTTCCACACGTATGATCCTGATGATCATGGGTGTTAGCCACATAAAGCAGCGATATACGACGGGTTTCGAGGAAGGCAAGGATCTCCTCCCCCGCCCCCCCGTCCACGGCAATCGCGGCGGACGGGCCGTAAACAAGATAACCGAGGTTATCGGCGCCGTAGCGAAACTGCCTGACCTTCAGCATAAGCCCTCCTTGCCCACATGAGTACGTGAACGATCTTACATCTGTAAGTATATGCATGTAAAATGTAAAAAATTCAATCCCATTAATATCCACAGCCTCCTTTATATTCACCATTCACGCTAAAGATGACGAATGGCGCATTGAAGCTCCCCACCCGCAGGCTGGGGCTTCCCGGCAAAGAAGAGATCTGTTTCGTTAAAATGCACCCTTCAGCCCCACTCACAGGTCGGGGCTTACAGGGTTGCGCTCCCAGTCATCACACTCGGCTGCGGTGGCCCGCTCCAGCCGGAGGCGGTTGACGGTGAGATGGGCCAGGCGGACCGGTTCGGGAACCCGGTAGCCCCGGCAGCAGGAAAGGACGAGCGCCAAGGCCCGCGGGAGACCGATCCGATGACCCTGCGAAACAAAGAGCGGCTTTACCCGTTCTCGCGTCCGGAGGACGGCGCCGACCTGTCGGTCCCGATAGATCAGTTTCGTCCACTCTCCCCGCTTTTCACCCGCCATTTCATGAAACCCGACGAGGCGCGTTTTGGCGCAGCCGATCGCCGGCAGATCGAGGAGCAACCCAAGATGAGAGGCAAGGCCTATCCCCCTTGGATGGGCGATCCCCTGACCGTCAAAGAGGATGACATCGGGTGAGCATCGGAGCTTGGCGAAGGCCGCGATCAGCGGCGGCCCTTCCCTGAAGGTCAGGAGTCCCGGGATGTAGGGGAAGGAGACGCGGGCCGAAACGGAAGCTGCTTCAACCAGAGTAAGCTCAGGATATTTCATCAGAACAACCGCCGCAAAAAAAATGTCGCTCCCCCGGTCGTAGGAGATATCGGCCCCGGCAACGGTCCGGACGGGATCGGCGAGCCGGTCGTCCCGGAGGATCAGTCTCCCCCGCAGTTCTTCCTGGATGGCGGCGGCCTCACGGTACGTCACGTCCCAGCGGTGGAGTTCGTGGGTCTTCATTGCCGCACACCTCAGGAGCGTTCCGCGAGGATCTCCCGAACCCGGACGATATCCTTTTCGATCTGGGCAACCAGCTCCCCGGGACTTGCAAAGTGAATCTCGTCACGGAGCCGTTCGACAAAGAGGACATCCAGGGGCTTTCCGTATATATTCTCATTAAAATCGAAGATATGAACCTCGATGGAGAGCTTCTGATCGGCAAATGTCGGGTTGAAGCCGATGTTGAGGACCCCCTGATGGCCCTTTCCCTCGATAAGGACATGGACGGCGTAGACGCCGCTGGGGAGGATCAGCTCCTTGTCGGGCCGTATATTCGCCGTCGGAAAGCCGAGGCCGGCGCCACGGTGGCTTCCGGAGATCACCTCCCCGGCAAGATTGTAGGGTCTGCCCAGAAGCGAGGCGGCATAGCGGACCTCACCGGCCAGTAAGGCTTTTCTGATCCTTGTGCTGCTGATGGTCGTTTCGCCCACCTGAAAGGCGCCCAGCACCTCGACCTCAAATCCAAGGCGACCACCGGCGGCGGTCAAAAACGCCTCGTTCCCCTCCTTTCCCAGGCCGAAAGTATAGTCATGACCGATAAGGATTTTCCGGATCCGGAGCCTTTCCCAGAGGAAACCGGAGACGAACTCATCCGCTGTGGTCCGGGCGTAGTCGAGGGAAAAGGGGATCAGGATCAGGGCGTCGATCCCGAGATTCGACAGGTGTCGGATCTTTTCTTCCAGGGAGGTGATGAGGTAGAAGGGTCGACGCTCAGGGTGAAGGACCATCTTGGGATGGGGATCGAAGCTGATCACCACCGCCGGCCGCCGCTCCTTATGCGCCTCGGCGATGAGCTGGCGGAAAATATGCTGGTGGCCGAGGTGGACCCCGTCGAAGTTGCCGATGGTGACGACGGCGCCCCGCAATCCGGCGGGGATATTTTCACTACCCCTGATCACTTCCATAAAAATTCCGTGCCCCCTCTGATTTCGACGTTACAATAGCACCAATTCCTTCAATTTCAAGCAAGAATCACATTCACGCCACCGGGTCGATTTTGCTTGACAATGACCGGACCCTCAGTGTAGATACATGCCGACTGTAAGATATGAAGAGTCTTGCCGAAGTGGCGGAATTGGTAGACGCGCTAGGTTCAGGGTCTAGTGGGTGTACGCCTGTCCGGGTTCAAATCCCGGCTTCGGCACCATAAGAAAAAGAGGGTTAGCTGATTCAGCGGCTAGCCCTCTTTTCTTCTGGGGGCCGCTTGGTCAACGTTTTGGTCAACACTTTTTAAAAAGCCTTCCATTTGACCAACGGCTTTCACACTCCTTGGTAACATTTTATTTGAGGCAATTCGACCGGACGCTCATACATTGACAAACGGATCAAACAATTATATAAATACGGTCTGTTTTTTCAACAATATTGATTGTGTCGTCCTATGGGGTAAAGCTCACCGCCCACATGTCGGGGTTTAAAGGGTTGCGCTCCCTGTCAACGAACGGTTTAGAACGTCATTCAGACGGAGTATGCCATGCCGAATCATCCGCAAAAAAAACAATGGACGGACCTTGCTACCAAACTGCTCAAAGGGCAATCCCCCGATTCTCTGGATTGGATGACCCCGGAGGGGATCCGGGTGAAACCGCTCTACACTGCCGAAGACCTGGAGGGGATGGAACACGTCAACACCCTCCCCGGCCTGCCCCCCTACGTCCGCGGCCCGGTGGCCACCATGTACGCCGGCAGACCCTGGACGATCCGGCAATACGCCGGTTTTTCCACGGCCCGTGAATCCAATGCCTTTTACCGGCAAAACCTCGCTGCCGGGCAGAAAGGGCTCTCCATCGCCTTCGACCTCGCCACCCATAGAGGGTACGACTCGGACAATCCACGGGTCGTCGGCGATATCGGAAAGGTCGGGGTGGCCGTGGATTCGGTCGAAGATATGAAGATCCTCTTCGATCAGATTCCGCTGGATGAGATGTCCGTATCCATGACCATGAACGGTGCGGTCCTTCCCGTTCTGGCCGGCTTTATCGTGGCTGCCGAAGAACAGGGCGTGTCCCAGGAAAAACTGACCGGCACCATTCAAAACGATATCTTAAAAGAATATCTGACCCGGAACACCTACATCTATCCGCCAGTCCCCTCGATGCGGATCGTTTCGGACATCATCGGGTACTGCTCCGAGCACATGCCCAAGTTCAACACCGTCAGCATCAGCGGTTATCATATGATGGAGGCGGGGGCCAACTCGGTCCTGCAGACCGCCTTTACCCTGGCGGACGGTGTCGAATATGTAAAGGCCGCGCTGGCCACGGGATTGGACATCGACACCTTCGCGCCCCGGCTCTCTTTTTTCTTCGGAATCGGCATGAATTTTTTCATGGATATCGCGATGCTCAGAGCCGCGCGCTTCCTGTGGCACGAACTGGTCACACCGTTCAACCCCCGAAATCCCCAATCGCTCATCCTTAGAACCCATTGCCAGACGTCGGGATGGAGCCTTACCCAGCAGGACCCGTACAACAACATCATCCGCACCACGCTGGAATCGCTCTCCGCGGTCCTCGGCGGGACGCAGTCGCTGCACTCCAACGCCTTCGATGAAGCGGTCGGGTTGCCGACCGATTTTTCAGCCCGGCTCGCCCGCAATACCCAGATCATTCTCCAGGAGGAATCCGAGATCTGCCGGGTCGTGGATCCCCTGGGCGGCTCCTATTATCTGGAAGCCCTGACCGACGGCATCATCCGCGAAGCCCGCAAGATCATAAACGAAGTCCAATCTCTGGGCGGAATGGCCAGAGCGATTGAAACCGGCATGCCAAAACTCCGTATCGAAGAATCGGCAGCCCGAAAGCAGGCCCGGATCGATCAGGGCCTGGATGTGATCGTCGGCGTGAACAAATATAAGATCGAGGAAAACCCCCTGGAAGATGTCCGGGAAGTGACCGATGCGGTTCGCATCGAACAGATTGCCCGACTCAAGGAATTGAAGGCCGGACGAAGCGCAGAAGAGGTCCAAAAGGCCCTGGAGCATATCACCCGCACCGCTGAGGGCGGCGGCAATCTTTTAGAGGCCACCCTTCCGGCCATCCGGGCCAGGGCAACCGTCGGGGAGGTATCCGATGCCATGGAAAAGGTATTCGGCCGCTTTACGGCCACCACGCAGTGTATTTCCGGCGTCTATGCGTCGGAATACGTGGACAGCTCCGTCATCGACGCCATACGGAAACGGTGCCGGGATTTCGCTGACAAAGAGGGGCGAAGGCCGAGGATACTGATGACAAAAATCGGTCAGGACGGCCACGACCGAGGGGTCAAAGTGGTGGCCACGGCGTTTGCGGATCTCGGATTTGATGTGGATATCAGCCCTATCTTCCAGACTCCTGAAGAAGTCGCCAGGATCGCCATTGAGAATGATGTCCATCTGGTAGGCGTCTCCAGCCTGGTTGCCGGGCACAAAGCCCTGGTCCCCCAGCTCATTGCTGCCCTGAAGGCCGGCGGCGGCGATGACATCCAGGTCGTCGTCGGAGGAATCATTCCGGCTGCCGACTATGAGTTTCTTTACAATGCCGGCGCGGTCGGCGTATTTGGGCCCGGCACCTCCATCATCGACGCGGCCAACCAGACGCTCAATGCCCTGGAACATAAGAACAGATGATTCCCGATATTGAAACCAGCGTCGCCGGCCTGCTCATGGGGGACCAGCGGATTCTTGCCAAAACCATCACCCTGATCGAAAGCTCCCTCCCCGGCCATCAGGCCGCATCCCAGGCCATCCTGGAGAGACTCCTGCCGCATACAGGAAATGCGGTGCGCCTGGGAATCACCGGTGTTCCGGGCGTCGGAAAAAGCTGCTTTATTGAAGCCCTGGGAATCGCGCTGGTTGAAAAGGGACTGAAGGTGGCGGTCCTGGCGGTCGATCCCAGCAGCACCCGGAGCGGCGGGAGCATCCTGGCCGATAAAACCCGGATGGTGCAGCTTTCCGCGGACTCTCGAGCCTTTGTCCGACCCTCCCCTTCCGGAGGGACCCTGGGCGGGGTCGCCCGAAAAACCAGGGAAACGATACTGGTTTGCGAAGC
>Ga0209835_1000643_pt1 | contig 21798 bp, 20 predicted proteins | sample LakKivwa52mmetaG_FD_184138 | JGI IMG/M metagenome (GOLD analysis project Ga0209835, IMG submission 184138) | Anoxic lake water microbial communities from Lake Kivu, Rwanda to study Microbial Dark Matter (Phase II) - Lake Kivu water 52m metaG... | ecosystem: Environmental > Aquatic > Freshwater >...
GTATTTTTAAATATTTCATGAATTCCTTTGCAATTTCCGTTTTTTTTTTTTTATTTTTGTAATTATCTGATCTGCAATCAGTGACTGATAGTTGATTTTAGGGATGCTGTCGGCAAAATAGTAAGAGCCGGCCCGAGTGTGAAGAAAAAGAATCAGATATCATTAGGAAGGTCCGGTTATCCGGAGAAGGCAGGAAAAATGCAGATCGTATACGAAATGACATAAACAGCATCGAGTATATAATTTCTGTCTGTGTGACAACAAAGTCAAAACAAAAAGCCCGGGGCACCATTGCAATATCAATGGTGATTATTGTTGTTATGGCAACAAACTTATACTGGCTACGCTCGCGCAGGTTCTACGATGAAATACCATCCCTGGCCGGCAGGAACAGAAGTGAACTTGCAAAAGTCCTCAGGCACTATTCCCGGCACAATGAAGATACTCTCAAACTTGAAGCCGCCAGGTTCCTCATATATAATATGGTATACCACCATGGTACTGATCAGCATCTGACTGACCGGAACGGGAACAGGGTTGATTTCGACTATAGTACATACCAGCCCGGCGATTTCAAAAGATTAATAAGGGTGATGGATTCAATCGGGTTCAGGTACAAAAGAGAAGATCCGGTATATGACATTCAGATTATTAAAGCCGGTTACCTGATTGAAAATATCGATGATGCCTTTACTGCCTGGAACTTTCCGTGGGCACAGCATCTCTCATTCAACGATTTCTGCAAGGATGTCCTGCCTTACAGAAGTCAGACCGAGCCCCTCACATCATACAGAAAGCACTTTATGTCTATGTTCAGCTGGCTGCCTGACTCTTTGACCGAAAAGTATGAACTTATTGACCTGGTTAACATTGTAAAACGCCATCTCGAGAAAAAAATGGTCTATTCTGAAGAAATGCCTCTTTTCTATCAGGGTTACCTTGACCCCTATGAACTTGAACAGGTGAAAGTTGCTGCCTGCGAGAATCTGGCCCTCTATTTTCAACTGGCACTGAGGTCACTGGGAGTGCCTGCCAGGTGCGACAAGGTACTGGCATGGCGTCACCGGAGCTCTCAACATCTCTACAACTCTGTCGCCGATAAAGATGGGACCGAATACTACTTTGGCCTGCACGGCAAATTCAGGGGAGTCATTGACAGGCACCTGAACCGGACCCGTACCTGGAGGCTCACTTTCGCCCTTTCCACTCCTCCTGAGGAACTGGCAGCAGCTAATGGGCTCCACCCTCAGTTTATTAATCCTTATTACTACGACATTACCCATTTATACGCACCTGTTAAAATGCTTGAGTTTCAGATCGAGAAATACATCGAGGGGGAATATGTTTATTTATGCGTATTCAACTTCGGTGATTGGAGACCGGTTGCTTTTACCACTGCAGGCAAAGAAGGGAAGGTAATGTTCCCCTCAGTTACACCGGAAACCATTTACAGATTGTGTAGCTTCAATGGAAATGACATGGTACATCATACACTTCCCTTCAGGTTCGACTCCCTGAGCAGAATCAATATGCTTATCCCCGATTTCGGGAACCCTCAGTCTATTGTACTCGAGAAAACACCCGATCAGCACTGGATAAAACTGTACAGAAGCGGCACCGATTCGGGGTTCACCCTGCAGTACCTCTCTGCCGGAAGGTGGGAACCGGTTCGTTCCGACAGCTACAGGTCTTTCTACTATGGGGCCGACAGCGTAAAGGTGTGGTATAATGACGGGGATATACTCCCTGACAGACCGGTACTATATGAAATATCCTTTAACAGGCTGCCCGGGAATGCCCTCTTCTACTGGGGCGGATTCTCGAAACCTTTTTCCATTGACAACAATACGATAGTATTCTGAGGGGATGAAGAAGGAGATATTATATATAATACCGATGATAATAGCCACAGGATTCCTGTTCGTGAGTCCGCTGGCTGTATCAAACCTTCTGTTCGATGGACTAATCACAGCCAAGATGATGGCCGTGGAAAAGGCCGCTATTCCTGTTGCAATCATTACCGCTATGGGTCTTATTTTAAAAAACTCTTTCAGGATCACCACCGCAGATATCCTCGTAGTAGGCTTCATTGTATGGTGCACCCTGACAGAGATCTTCATCCATAACGATAACTTCAGCCCCTCGTTGATTTACAGCTATATCCTATGGACAGTTATCTGGCTGGCCTTCAGAATCATTGCCACAAACCCGGTATCCCTGGCAATTATCCCTGCCGTATGGATCGGAGTTACTCTGATTATTGCTGTTATGGGCTTACTGCAACTCTACGGAATGATCCCATCGAAACACAATCTGTTCAGCATTACCGGGCCCTTTCATAATCCGGGCCCCTTTTCAGGATGGATAGTCGCCGCCTTGCCTCTGGCACTCTCTTATGCTATTGACCTTTATGGCAGTAAGTCTGAGAATGAATTCAGGATGGTAAAACTATGGAAGAATAAACTCCGGATTGCAGTTTCTCCTCATTGGTATGTCCGTCATATTATTCTCACTCTGTCGGTCGTAACAATGGCCACAATCGTTCTGGTTCTGCCACCCGCCACATCGCGCGCCTCGTGGATAGCAGGAGCAGTTGCATCCTTTTTCGTTATAATGAACCATGAACGACTGAGATACTGGAGAAAACCCATTCTGACTAGGGTAAGGAGCCTTGGCACAGGTGCCATAACCATAATTGCTGCCGGAATAATTATACTCTCTCTTTCTTCCGCCTTTGCACTTTACTCACTTAAGAAGGAGTCGGTTGAGGGACGGTTGCTTGTATGGCGGGTAACTGCCACTCTCATAGGCGAAAAACCCCTTACAGGTCATGGAGCAGGTTCTTTCACCCGCGACTATATGCAGGCCCAGGCAGACTGGTTTTCATCAGGCAGGGGTACACAGTCAGAGATCGATCGTGCCGGGTCACCCAACTATGTTTTTAACGAACTCCTCGAACTGTGGCTCGAAAAAGGACTTATTGCAGTTGTAGTCAGCCTTCTCGGAATCTATTGCCTTTTATACCCGCGACTGACACGCTCTGGTAATCCACCTCCTTCCTCATATAGTGTGAAAGGATTCGGTGAACAACTGAACGGAGCAACCATTACAGGATTAAAAGGAGCGCTGATTGCGACTATTACGTTCAGCATCTTCTCCTATCCATTCAGCCTTTCTCCGTTCGTTTTGCAGATAGTGGCTGCCACTGCCCTGCTGGCAGCCTTTTCACAACAGGTTTTCATTCTGAGAACCCCTGTAAAAAGGATTATTGTTGTGCCTCTTGCCTTACTTATGCTTCTGCTTCCATTCATATTCTATTCACAGCGAAAGGATTATTATGCAGCCCTGAAGGAATGGCGCGAGGCTCACAGGCTCTATTCCATGAAGGCATATGATGCTTCTGTATTAAAATATGAAAAAGCGCTGGCCTCTTTGAATGATGATGGATTATTCCTGCAAATGTATGGTAAGGCACTAAGCCAGGCCGGCGACTACCGGAGAAGCAATGAGGTACTCGACAATGCCGGTAAATATTTCAGCAGTCAGATAATCAGCCTCACACTGGGTGATAACCACAGGGCGCTGGGCAACGTCAGAAAGGCAGAGGTGGCATACATGAATGCACAAAACATGATACCGGGTATGCTTTATCCCAGGTATCAGCTCTTCATGCTCTTTTCCGAAACCGGACAAAAGGACCGGGCATCGGAGGTTGCTGATGATATTATTTCAATGGATATCCGTATAGAATCGACAGCCACCCGGCAGATGCTTGAAGAAGTAAAAAGAGTCAAAGAAAATCCTGATAAAGATGAATAAAAACAGAGAAATCATTAATAACCGGGACGAAGAAGAGGAAGCCGATAAGCCTTGCGAGCCGGTACGTAAACAATACAAAAACCAAAAAAATGAAAAGAAAACTAATCATACCCATTGTGCTCTGCCTCTTTGCAGGGCTCACAGTGTTCAACGTCGGCCTGGCCAACAGACCCGCCAGCACCGACACTACCCTCGACCTTATCTCAGTTATGGTGAAAGCGTTTGATGAGGGGGAGGGTTCCGGATTGAAAAGAGAATGCTACTCAAGATGGTTACACGATTTTGATCCAAACTATGATTGGGTCACTATTTATAAGTGTGGACAAAATCCTGACGATACTGATTGCTATTCTGCGATAGTACAGAGGCCAATGGATAAAGAGGAATGCATCGACAAAAATGTTACAGGCTGCTGTGGAAATAATTCTTGTCTTGAACCAGGATTCATTGGGCCTCCCTGCTTTTGTTGTGCCGAGATCCCTCCAAGTTACTAATTATAAGTTATACTAAAAGTTATTGAAATGAAAAGAAAAATCCATATTACTTCAATTACAATCTTCATCTCCATTTCAATCATCAACCTCAGTATTGCCAAAAACAATTCTGAAAAGGACACCACACTAGATTTGATTTCTGTAATGTCGAAAGCTTTTGACGAGGGAGAAAGTGGATCTATAAAGCGCTTTTGCTACGATGATTGGACACTGGACCCTGAATTGGGTAGTGGTCCTCAGGAATGGTTCAGAATGTGTTCAAAGAATCCTGGTCCCTTAGCATGCCCAATTGGATTAGGATGGATTCTTGATGAGACTAAAAAGAAAGAATGTAATTACCAGGTTGTATAGAATACCTGCGCGAAAACAGTAATAATTGGGCCTTGAAATTATGAAAGATCAACCGGCAACTCAAAAGACAAGGCTCAATTATTACTTTAGAACCAGTCCAAAGCAGACAATCCAGACAAAGATATGAAGAGAACTTTTCAGGCTATTATAATTGCAGGCTTTTTCTTGGCTTCCTGCATTGGTCCAAAGGAAAAACAAATCATTGGTTTAACCAGAATTAAACCACTAGGCCCATTTCCAGATTCAGTATTCGTTCTAGAGTCAATCCTGCCCTCAGTACCGGAGTTGCATTGGTTCAATAACTGGATCGTTGTGATTTGTCGATCACCTGAGGCTGGTCAGGCGCCTTTAACATTTATAAATGCGGTAACTATGAAAGTGGAGTTTAAACTTGGGACTTTTGGGAGAGGGCCTGGAGAGTTTACCTCCGTAAATCCATATTATTTCGAGAAGACTGACACATCTATTGCAATCCATACCAACGCATTCTATGAAACAAAGTATATTTATACTCCGCCAAATAGTTTCGAAATATTGAATAGCCCTTTAATTGCGTTTGAACCCCTGAACGGATTAACAAAGATTTCAGATACGATTTTTACCTTTCGCAATGACGACCATGATAGCTGTAATTATGTCGTCTTCAATACATCAAGCCAGCAAAGAATTGGCCGTTTCCGTGAACAACCCGATATTGGACCAAGGAGGCTAAGTTTTGCAGATTGCCGAAAGTTCTTCTCAAGTTGGCTTATAGCAAATGATGACAAAACCATACTGGCTGATTTTTATGTGTTCAATCCGGTAATCCACTTCTACGATCAGAACTATAAACTTAGAAGAGCTATATGGACTCAACAATCTGCAGAGTGCACCTTCGGTGATGATATTCGAAATGGCACATGTAAAGAATATTTTGAAAGTCCAAAAAAAGCTGCTGACCTTATCTGGGTAAAGTATCTCAGCAAGTCAAAAATTGAAACCCGTCATTCAACAGAGCTACAGGCATGGTCATGGGATGGAGACCTAAGAATCCGATATCTGATCGAGAAAAGTTTTTATCACTTCGTTGTTTCAGATGACGGGAAATCACTCTTTATCCTGATAAGAGATGAAGACAAAGATATATTTGAAAGATATAGTCTCTATTGATTCTTTAGTAACATTAAAACAGTAAAACCATGAAAAAAACAATAATCTCATATCTGTTAGCATCTATGCTAATATTCAGTTGTTGTCAGTCCAATTCCAGCGACTACTATAACATTAATTCGGTTAACCTTAAAAAGTTGAAAGCTGATACGACATTTACTACCAATAACATATTCATTCCTTTTGAATTGCATATGTATAGACAATGGATGGTCGGAATAACCAGTCTTGAGAAGTTCAGCAATTATCCGGTTGTTTTCTATGACACTTCTAGTTTCAGGGTCGACTTCTCAATAGGAAAATTTGGTCGGGGACCCGGAGAATACACCGGGATTGATCCCTACTTCTTCGAGAAGACAGACCGGGGAGTTACTTTCTATACTGATTTCTTCTTTGAAGAGAGTTTTATCCTGCCTCTGGCAGATGATAGAGCTCCTGAATATCGAATCAGACTTCTCGAAAGCATTGTAAATAAACTTAATAAACTAAACGATACGCTTTATGTGTATATTAATCCCAAACTGAGAGAATCTCTGTTTATTCTTTATGATGCAAAGAATCAGAGGGAGATTAAAAAATTCGGGGAATTGCCGGAGGTCAATGTACCAATTGAGGGAGAGGATCACCTTCAGAACCTTTATTCCTGCTTTGTAAAAGTTAGTGATGATAAAGGAACAATTGCGGCTATTTTCACCGACATTCCTGTTTTTCAGATTTACAGGAATTTTGAACTCAAGACTGAGATATATATTGACAGGAAAAGCGATTGCCCTACACGAGATGCCCTGTTCAACAGAAAATGCCCCATCTATTACAGTCAACCCTATATAACGAAGAATCATATCTGGATGAAATATGTTAACTCACTCCCCGGAACAGAAACCGGGGTAACTGAGTTACACTCCTGGTCCTGGGATGGTAAATTTACCGGCAGGTATGAACTCGATTCTGAATCAATCGACTTCACAGTCTCTGACAATGAACATTCAATATTTTTATTCACTCTTAAATCCGAGTTTAATGAAATTCGTAAATATTCTCTTATCGATAAAGAAATGAAAAATTGAATCACCTATTTTCCGGGATGAAGAAGAGGAAGCCGATAAGCCTTGCGAGCCGGTACGTAAACAATACAAAAAACAAACAAAATGAAGAGAAAACTAATCATACCAATTGTGCTCTGCCTCTTTGCAGGGCTCACAGTGTTCAACATCGGCCTGGCCAACAGACCCGCCAGCACCGACACTACCCTCGACCTTATCTCAGTTATGGTTAAGGCGTTTGATGAGGGGGAGGGGGGAGATCAGGAGATCGGAGGACCCGGAACATGTGGGTGGAGGGTTTGGGCTCCAAATGCCCAAAATGGGGACGGGACTTTTGGCAGATATGTCTTTGAATGTGGCGTAAATAAGGCAACAGCAGATCACATGATGGGCCTTTGCGCTTTGGGTTACTATACTAATTGCAATTGGTGCTGCAATTCATGTAGTAGTACAACCTACTGCGGTGATCCCTCCTAATCCAAGATTTTAGACCTACTCTCTAAAAAGACCATCCAGATGAAATTCAAAGAAGCCATTTCGAAAAAAATGATTATCATAATCGGCCTTTCTGTGTCCATGATAAGTTGCAATGATTTATCGCCCACTATAACGGATGAAAAAGGGATTACCATTGCTGATGCGTTGGGTTCTTCTTATGATCCTCCTGCTAAATCAGTTAAGGAGATTAATGAAGACTATATCATAAAATACATTCAACTTGAAACCACAGATGAATCCGTTTTCCGAACCGTTATGAGTGTAATCAGGATTGATGAGGGCATCTTGATTACAGATGGAGAATCACTACTACTATTTGATCATATGGGGAATTTCATCTGGAAGGTCTTTAATAAGGGTCGCGGTCCTGGCGAATATTCAGGAGTAGGGGACGTTGATGTTGATAGGTGGAGAAGAGAAATTATCCTGACTTGTTCTGAAACCGCCAGACATTTCATCTACGATTATAACGGAAACCTGATTGAAGAGATGAATTTGTCTCCTGCAAAAGGATTCTATCTGACAGTTTTAGACTCAGGAACGTACCTCCTTCAAACAGGCACTAATAAAAACGATCCCTGGGCATGGGTAGTTACACGCGGGGGTAAGATCATTCAATCTTTTACTGAACCTAATTTCCCACAACGGATTTATGATAATGGCAGAGGAAGCAGCTACATAGCACAGAGGAGGATCGGAGAGTTTAAAGACGGCTATTATTTGTGGCAGTCTGACACTATCTGGTCCCTTGACAATTCTCTAGTTAAAAAGAATGTCCTTCTTACAATTGATCCAAGAATAGTGACCCTCGAGGAAGTGGTATTTGATCCAATATATCAAAGACCAATAAACGTTCGAGGGGCAAAAGACAGACATTACTTATATGAAGTTGGAACCCATGGGAAAAGCTACCTTTTACTGTCCCTTTTTTTCAGGAAACGAATTATTCTTTTTAATCCTGATGAAAACGCATTGTATGATTACCCAGAAGGTGGATATACTGATGATATTGATAATGGACCAGCATTTTATGGACTTCCTGAATACAACAAACCTCATCTATCGGTAATATTCCCATTTGAATTAAAGAAACTTAACCCTGACAAGTTCCGTAAAGGATCGCACCTTTATGAAATCTATCATGGAGTTAAGGCTGACGACAATCCGATTATAAGGGTTCTTACCAGTAAAAGTAGTGAGGAAAGAGGAAACTAGAATTGCTATGAAAACAATACCATTGCTTTGTTTTGCAATCCTGGCTGGATGCAACAATCAACAACCACAGACAGCCAGAGAAATGGAGAAGGTTATTAATACACCTCTTAATGTAGTGTTGTTTGATTCTGTTCATTATGGAAAAGGAGCTGTTTCATTTACTGATTTCCGGAAGCAGTATGAATTCATTTCGGTTGTATTCCTGCAAGATGGTTGCGCCCCATGCTATCCCAAATTTGTGGAATGGCACAGAAAAATGGAATCAGTCAGCCATCCTGAAAACTACACCACCCTGTTCATTATTAATGCAAGAAACTACAAACAATTTATCGATGGTGCAATGGGCTTCGAGCAGATTGATGACAGATACTATCATGTAATTGACCCCGAAAATAGATTTCTCAGAAACAATAGTAATATACCCCGGTGGATTATCGACAGGACCTTACTTATTGATCAGGAGAACAGGATTAAACTTATTGGCGCCCCTTATGCAACGGAGGATATGACAAAGGTGTTTCACATAATAACAGGAACAAAAGAATGAACTAAACCTGTTACCGGGACGAAGAAGAGGAAGCCGATAAGCCTTGCGAACCGGTGCGTAAACAATACAAAAAACAAAAATATGAAGAGAAAACTAATCATACCAATTGTGCTCTGCCTCTTTGCCGGGCTTACACTGTTCAATATCGGTCTCGCCAACAGACCCGTCAGCACCGACACTACCCTCGACCTTATCTCAGTCATGGTAAAAGCGTTTGATGAGGGTGAGGGTGGAGAGCCTGGCAATCTTGAATGCAGATGCGTTAAATGCCCTAATGAGGAATTTGGATGCTATAGCTATGACTATTTCTGGACCACATGCAAGAGTAATATAGGATATGTGGGCTCTCAACCATGTAATGGATATGGAAGAGGATGGGCTGAGGAGCACGTAGTTAACTGCCCGCCTAACAAATGCGGGAATGAAGCTTTCTAGTCACAGTAGTGAAGGTATAAGAAATATATATACTTGAATACGAGAAACGTTGCCTGTTAATTTAGTGCAACGCTTCTCGTGTTCAAAAACAAAAAAGATACTAAAACAACCAAGCAAATGAGCATTCAAAAGATTACAGTAATCCTGGCTTCAATGATCCTCACCGGGTGTCGTAGTGAAAAACCGTTCATCGAAACCTTTGAATTGAAAAATGAGGTTTCTTTTCGCCTTCTGAGTCATGTTCCAGCTCTGATTCTTACTCATCCAATAAGAATGATCGTCTTAGATGATCAATTCATTATTGCTGATTTTGAGGGAGATACTCTGTTTACTTTTATTAATAAAAAGGGAGAGTCATTTAGGTTTGGTATTCAGGGTAGAGGGCCTGGTGAGTATGTTGATGGTTATGGTCTCGCCATTTTATCAGACTCATCATTCATTATTAGCGATCGAGTCTTAAAACGAATATCATTTTACAAGATAGCCTCTGAAAAGGTATTGAAATACAATGAGGTTAGTGTTCCAATGGCATACAACATCTACCCCTATGATGAGAATCTTATGGTAACAAATGGACAGGAACCATTTGATAAGAACTATGGCGTACTTGACTTATTACGAGACACAGCCTTTTCATATATAGATTTCCCATTATCAACGACAAATGATGAAATCCCGGAATTTGCCAAACAACGAATGTTTTACAGTCATATTGTAAAGAAACCTGGTTCCAACCGATTCGTTTCATTTAAAGCATCGCAATTGATAGTAGATGTCATGGATCTTAATCATGAAGAGCTCGTCCTTGTAGACCGAAGAGTATTTGCCCAGTTTAAATGGGATAAAGACGGGAATCGTTACAGTCCACAAAGTAACGAATCTCTTAACGCAATTACCGGTTCCAGAATTACAGGATCAATATCAAATATCTTTATATGCTACCAAGATTTGTCACGTGAGGATAAAAGTTGGAATCTTCTTACTTTTACATGGGAAGGGATACCTCAAAACCGTTATGAGTTGCCATTTATACCTTACTGCATTTTCTCGACGGCAGATGGAACCCTATATTGTATTACCACTGTTGAGATGGAATACCGAATTGTTGAAGTTCGGCTGGATAAATGAATGGTATAGACAACCAGCATTTGTAAATTGGTAATCTTATATAACTTAAATATTTCATGTTAGTTCCATGTATTCTTATAGATGGTCAGAGAATCGCACATTACCTGAGTAAGAAAAGTAATAAATATATTCTTCAGTTCATCATTATTGGTGCTACTCTAATCACTTGTTGTGATTCAGAGCTGCCACTATTTCACATAGATCAGAAGACAGGTTTTATATCCTGGAATATCGACAGAGTTCGTGAAACCCGCGACTTGCCTCTCAGCATGATAGCAGAAGAGTCGAAGGTCCTTGTTATTCCATCCGTACGCTTTGCACCATTAGTTGCTGCCAACATTAGTGAGATTTTCATCTCCTCCAGCTTCATGTTACTTATTCCCAGTTATGAGATTAAGACACCTCCTCTTCTCTTTAACCATAATGGCGACTTAATCACACATTGCAATCCTGGTGACGAAACATACAAGGTACTAAATGCCGTCATTAACGATCATGACAGTACAATCATAATGCTGACGGAAGGGCTGCATTGGTACTCATACCATATTCCCGCTAACAATGCATCTGAACATAATCATCTCCATGGCGAAGAGTCGCTGGTGTTTTTGGATAGCGAAAAGTTTATCCTATCATCACACTATGAGAATAAGTACTGGATTGAATCAGGCTCATTATATTCACAGCATCGGCGAAATATAATAACACGGGAGGGTAAGGATCCGCTCAATTATGTCTACCGGGCCGATTTTCTGAAAAGAGAAAACAAAGTCATTGTATCTACCCCATTTATAAACGATACAGTATACCTATTTGACCATGTAAACCACACATTAATACCTCTTGTAGGTTTTTTCTCCAAGCCATCAAAGACCGGGACAAATATGAATACCGGAGTAATCCCCGATATCGCTGCTCTGGAAGAAAGATATATACATCGTTATTACAGAACGTTCGTTCTATATTGTCAGGATAGATACCTTCTTGAATTATCCTGGCAACAAGCAACAGAATATCTGTTCTTCAACCAAAGTACAAGAGAAGGATTCAGAACTACCAGGCTCACCGACGATTTCCGGGGAGGTATCAGCTTTGAACTGTCTGCTCTCATGCGAAACCTACCAAATTGGGGATTTAAAGGGAATAGTGACTACCTTGTATACTGGTTTTCGAAGAAAGAGATGGAGAAGAGGCACTCCGACCGGTTAAGGGACACGGACAACAATTCAGAACACCTTCAGTCTTTGAGGAGATTAATGTCTGAATGTGATGACAACGACCTGATAGTTTTCATTAACAAACTCAAGATGTGACCTTCTATTTCTTCAATTTCAGTTTTGAAATCTACTATCATATCGAATAGTAATAAAGACCCATTATAATGAAAACACCATCCCTTATCCTCTTTGTTCTGATCTTTCTGGTTCTCATCTCCTGTAAAAGTCCTTCAGTGCATTATTCTGATTTTCAAACTACAAAAAACATTCAGTTTGATGAGCACAAGGTCTCAATATTGCTTGGAATGCCCATGGATATGCTGGTAGTGAATGACCTTGTAATAGTTTTGGACCAACAGACAGATATGTTCTTTCATCTGTTTTCCATTGACAGCTTTAACCATCTTGGCAGTTTTATAAGAAAAGGAAGGGGGCCGGGTGAGGAGGTATTTATCAGTCCGTTTTTTAAGATACACGCCGATGATGAGATTATATATCAGAGCGAAAGTGATTTGAAGGTTGCAAGAATCTTTTTATCTGGTGATTCAGCCAATATGGTCATTCTTAGAAAAATTGATCTGCCGGCTGCAATGCGTGAAGGGGTGGATTTCTTTCTGGTTAACAACAAAATATTTACTTCCAACTATCTTGATACCGCTTCAAGGGATTTCTCTGTTTATGATATGGAAACCGGACAGATGTCTGAGTGGGGAGAATCATACTTTTTCTCTGACAAGAGTATCCCACAGTATATGCTGGCTTTTAATAATGCAAAACTTACAACAGTCAATTCAAAGGAGAACCTGATAGCATCAGTATTTAACCAATTCCCATTGCTCAGGATATATTCTCTCGAAACCGAACAGCTGATTGCACAGCTGCAAATGTCTGATGCTTCACATAACCGGGAAGTAATGTTGACAGGACAGGGCCAGCCCGGAACCGGGGGAAAGATTAGTTATTATCACCATGTCAGCTCAACTGACGATTATATTTATGGCCTTTATGGCGGGTTCTCGGTTATGGATCGTTTTAAGGAGGGAGAAGAGCCCTTCTATTATGACTGGTCAGAAGAGGTACATATATGGAAATGGGATGGAACTCCCGTAATGAAGCTCCGATTTAACAGAGCCGTTTCGTCGTTTGATGTCACCCCCGACAATAAAAAAATTATTGCCACTTCGATTGTCGACACGGATAAACTCTTTGAGGCAGTAATTCCTTGGGATTAGTAATAATTACTCAGGTGCTAAATTCAACTCAGACACTCCTCGTCCTGGCAAATTCTGGAAAATTTCGGTTGATTTTACTGAAATCACCCGGAGTGAATGACCTTCACATGCAATTTATCACTGCAGACCGATAACATTGTCTGAATACTCTTTCCCTCCACCGGGTGGATTCTCTCAGGCATCAGGTCGGCCAGAGGTTCAAGAACAAACCTACGTTCAGCCAGCCGTGGATGCGGTATAACAAGCCCTCCTTCATTTATCACACGGTCGCCGTAAAACAGAATATCTATATCGATCACCCTCGACTCATAACCCTCGACACCAAGGCTCCTCACCCTACCCATGGAGGTCTCAATGTCGGCAATCACCGTCATCAGCCCCGCCGGCTCCAGAAAGGTACGGTAAACAGCTACCAAATTGTAGAAGGAATTCTCAGCCCTGAAGCCCCACGGCTCTGTCTCATAAATCCGCGACACAGCCACCCGCTCAAGCCCCGATTCTTCAAGCAGCAGCAGAGCCCCGCAGAGATTAGCTGCCCTGTCGCCCATATTGCTGCCGAGCGATAATACCACCTCTTCCATATGGTGTGAATATACTCTTTTTCGTATCTTTATCGCCCTTTAACCCCCAAAGAAAAACAATATGAAGAATTTTCTTACCACCGTGCTGGCCGTGATAACCGGCATCATTCTCACATCAATAGTTTTCTTCTTCTTTATGCTGATAATGATCGGCGTTATGGTATCGTCGGGCAGCAAACCGGTTACCGTGGCCTCAAACTCGGTGCTGGTACTGAAATCGGGAACACAGATCCCCGACCGCGGTAACCCCAACCCCACATTCACCTTCGACATAATGAACATGTCGCTGGCTCCCTCCGTGGGACTGAACGACATACTCGCCAACCTCGAAAAGGCAGCAGATGATCCGAAAATCAAGGGCGTTGTGATTGAAACAGGGCTCCTCCCGTCGGGCTGGGCAACCGCGTCGGAAATACACAACGCACTTCTCAGGTTCCGCGAAAGCGGCAAATTCGTAATATCATACACCGACTACCTCCTTCCTCAGGAGGGGTACTTCATATCGTCGGCCGCCGGCAGCATTTTCCTCAACCCCCAGGCGTCCATCGAATTACAGGGAATGAGCGCCGAGGTGATGTTCTACAAAAAAGCCCTCGAAAAAATTGGCGTCGACGTGCAGGTAATACGTCACGGCAGGTTCAAGGGTGCGGTGGAACCGTTTATGCTCGACCGGCTCAGCGACGAGAACAGGATGCAGATAGCCTCATTTACCGGGTCGGTATGGAATAGCGTGGTTTCATCAATTTCAGCCGCCAGAGGCATCGATGCCGCGGAAATAAACCGCATTGCCGACCAGATGCTGGCCATGGACCCGGCTGAGGCGCTGAAGCTGAACCTTGTTGACGGACTGATATACAGGGATTCACTCCTCGACACCCTCAGGGCACTGTGCGGTCTTGAACCCGATGCCGATGTGAAAACAGTATCGATGTCAAAATACTCTAAAGTCCCCTCCACAATAAAACACCCGGTACACAAGGAGAAAATTGCTGTTATTTATGCATCGGGTTCAATTGTTATGGGTAAGGGAACCGACAGCAACATAGGAGGCAACAGCTACGCCGAAGCAATTCGCGGGGCCCGCCTCGATACCACCATTAAGGCCATTGTACTCAGGGTTAACAGTCCCGGAGGTAACGCCATCGCTTCGGAACTTATCTGGCGGGAGGCCGACCTGGCCCGCCAGGTTAAGCCTGTTGTGGTATCGATGGGTAACTATGCTGCATCGGGGGGATATTATATAGCAGCACCGGCAACCAAAATTGTATGCAACCCCACAACAATAACAGGCTCAATAGGTGTGTTCGGGCTGATCCCCAATGCCGGAAAGCTGATGAACGAAAAGCTTGGCATAACCACCGAAGTGGTTCGTACCAACCAGCATTCCGATGCACCCTCACTGTCACGCCCCCTCACAAGCTACGAGGCACAGGTTATCCAGGCAAGCGTTGAGCGAACCTATGATACTTTTGTCGGGCACGTGGCCGCCGGAAGAAATATGACCGCCGAAGCTGTCGACAAGATAGGTGAAGGGCGGGTATGGAGCGGCACCGAAGCACTTCAGACAGGACTGGCCGATATGGCAGGGGGTCTGAAGGAGGCTGTCGCCGAAGCCGCATCGCTGGCCGGTATTGAAGAATACAGTACCATCGAGCTTCCGGAACTCATCGATCCGTACACCAAACTGATACAGGATCTCACCGGCGAGGCTGTTGTAAGATCGGTGCTGAAGGAGACGGGCTACCTTGCCGGATACCTTGAAAGCCTGAAGGAGTTAACCGGGCTGACGGGCATACAGGCACGCATGCCATTTTTCATTAACCTACGGTAAACCGGCATTGAAACCCGGCTCAAAATATTATATCCTTTACCTGCCAGCCATGCTTTACGGGCTGGTTGTCGCGGTGCGTAATTTTCTGTATAACAAGGGCATACTTCCTTCCAAAGAGTATGATATACCTGTTATTTGTGTAGGCAACCTTGCAGCCGGGGGAACAGGTAAGACCACCCATGTCGACTATCTGGTATCACTGCTCAAACCACACTTCAGGGTGGCAGTGCTGAGCCGTGGCTACAAACGCGCCAGCCGGGGATTCAGGATAGTAACGGCACTCGACACAGTGGCAATGGCAGGCGATGAACCGCTGCAACTGGCAATGAAACATGGAGACATAACCGTAGCCGTTGACCGTAACCGCAATAACGGTATTGCCGAAATAGAGAGACAACGTCCCGGTACTGAGGTTATAATAATGGACGACGGATTCCAGCACCGCTCAGTAACGCCCGGAATATCGGTTGTGCTGACAGAGTACTCAAACCTGTACATCAGCGACTGCCTGCTGCCTTGCGGTATGCTCCGCGAGCACCGGTCGAACATACGCCGTGCCGACATAATACTCGTTACCAAAACCCCCGTGACACTCAGTCCGATGGACCGCAGGATCACATTCCGCAACATCGGCAAATACCCATATCAGGAGCTATATTTCACCACCCTTAAATATGGCAGGCCTGTTCCGGTTTTTCCTGAGAAGGCCCGCAGCATAGAAGATATTGGTGATGCAGGGGGAAAAGAGGTATTGCTGGTTACCGGCATAGCCAACCCGGCTCCTCTCGTTGACTATATTAAGTCGTTTGCAGCAGAAGTACGGCTGGCAGCATTTCCCGATCACCATCAATTCACCGCGGCAGAAATCGGGAACCTGAAGCAACAGTACCAGTCCGCTGATGACCGGCAGCTCTTTATATTCACCACCGAGAAAGATGCCATAAGGCTGAGGATGGCTGAAGGGCTTCCGGAATGGTTTACCTCATCGGTCTGGTATATACCTGTTGAGGCTGAATTCCTTAATAACGATACCGAAGAATTCAATAATTATATAATAAAATATGTACGAAAAAATAAAGGAAACAGCAGACTTCCTGGCCAGTAGGGGATTTGTGAATCCTGAAGCCGGCATTGTACTCGGAACCGGCCTGGGCGGGTTCACTGCAGCCATGACAAACTGCACAGAGATAAATTACCAGGATATACCTCACTTCAGCAAATCGACCGTCGAAGGGCATGAGGGAAAGCTGATTTATGGCGACTTCGCAGGGAAAAAGGTGGTGGCAATGAAGGGGCGTTTCCACTACTACGAAGGTTACAGCTCCGAGCAGGTGACCTTTCCCATACGTGTGCTGAAATTTCTGGGCATCAGGTATCTGTGCCTGTCGAACGCTTCGGGTGGCGTCAACCCCGAATTTGAGGTTGGCGACATAATGATAATCACCGACCATATAAACCTGCTGCCCAATCCGTTGGTCGGTCCCAACGACAAGCGCATAGGCCCGCGGTTCCCCGATATGGGAGAGCCATACGACAGGGAGATGGCAGATAAAGCATGGGAGATAGGCAAGCGGCTGGGACTGAGAATTCACAAGGGGGTTTACCTCGGAACCTCGGGGCCGACGTTTGAAACACCGGCCGAGTATAAGTTCATGCGCATCATCGGAGCCGACACTGTTGGCATGTCAACGGTTCCCGAGGTTATTACCGCCAGGCATATGAATCTGCCCTGCTTCGCCGTGAGCGTAATTACCGACCTGGGGGTACCTGGCAGGATGACCTACATAACCCACGAAATGGTACAGAAGGCTGCCGAGAAATCGGAAGGGCACATGACCCACCTGATGGTTGAACTGATTTCAGGAATGTAAAATTCTTCCTGTTTTGCCGGCCATGGAAAAGGATAGCAGCAATAACGGCTTTCAGACCGGGAATGTCACTCTTATTTCGGTGGCTCATTTTCTGCACGATGCCTACTCAACCTACCTGCCACCTATTCTGCCGCTGCTTATTGACAAGTTTGGCATCAGCCTGTTTCTGTCGGGTCTGCTGGGGGTGATACAACGAATCCCCAATCTTTTCAATCCGTTTATCGGCATAATGGCCGAGCGGGTAAAGGTGCGCTACTTTGTAATATTTGCTCCCGCCGTTACAACGGTAGCCATGAGCCTTATCGGAGTAGCCCCGGCCTATATTGTTGTAGCCGTGCTGCTTTTCGTGTGCGGACTGAGCTCCGCACTGTTTCATGTGCCCGCACCGGTGATGATAAACAAACTCTCGGGCAACCGCACCGGCAAGGGGATGAGTTACTTTATGTTTGGTGGTGAGCTGGCCAGCGCCGCCGGACCACTGATACTCGTTGCGGTGGTCGATATATGGGGCCTTGGGGGAACACTCCGCCTTATACCATTCGGACTTGCTGCATCGGCGATTCTCTGGTGGAGACTGCGAAAAATCAGCGTTCAGCAGGAGGTTTACAAAAGCTCGGCCGGTATTGACTACATGGCTGTATTCAGAAAGTTCAGGAAGGTATTCCTTACCCTTGGGGGTATTATTCTTTTTAACGGGGCGCTAAGGGCCACACTTATCCTCTACCTTCCTGTCTACCTTGTTCAGGAGGGAGAAAACCTTTGGTTTGCCGGAATATCGCTAGCGGTACTTCAGGTAAGCGGAGCCGTGGGTACCTTTATTTCGGGCTCGGTGTCAGATCTGATAGGCCGCAGGACTACCCTGCTGATAGTTACCGTTGCATCACCGCTGCTTATGCTGCTGTTTCTGAATACCGACGGAGCATTGCGCATACTGTCGATCGTACTGCTGGGTGTTGCCCTGATGTCGCCGCAATCGGTAATGCTCGCCTCAATTCTCGATCTTGACACGAAGCACAAGGCTTTTGTGAACAGCATTTACATGACCATGAGCTTCTTCGTCAGCGCTCTGATGGCGATGGTTGCCGGGGCCGTAGCCGATCATACCGGACTCTCAACCGCGTTTGCAATTTTCGCGGCGCTTTCGCTGCCAGCGATATTCTTTGCAGGGAGGGTGCAGGCGAGGAATGACTTAGTGGCGTAATGACATAATGGCGTAGAGGGCATAAAGGGCATAAAGGGCATAAAGGGGGTAAGGGACGCAGGGGACCTAAAAGGCGTAAAGGGGGTACAGGGCGCAGGCGAAGCGAAGCGGAGTCCCGTACCGAAGGTCGGGAGCGCAGGGCGCAGGCGAAGCGAAGCGGAGTCCCGTACCGAAGGTCGGGAGCATGGGGCCAGCCTACGCCAAAGGACTTTCGCCAAGGCTACGGCCCTCGAAGAGCTTCGGCTGACAAAGCATGGGGCATGGGGCATGGGGTGCAGGGTGCAGGCGAAGCGAAGCGGAGTCCCGTACCGAAGGTCGGGAGCATGGGGTACAGGGCGCAGGGCGTAGGGACCGTTTACCGTTATGTTAATAATTGTAAATATTCTGCCTGGTGTACAATTCTGACTGGCTTTGATCAACATTTTTGTTTTAACTTAACCTTCTCAATAAAAAAACTGGAGGAGAACCAATGAAAAAACAGAGATTCGCAACAGGTCTGGCGGTATTAACCCTTGCCCTTGTTATGCTGGCAGCAGCACTGCCAAAGAAAAAAACCCTGCTAAAGGAAGGCAGACAGAGGCTTGCAGCCTATGCCACGCACCTCAGTATGGAGAAGAGCTCACCTTACAGCACCCTTCAGTGGCAGTTCCTGGGGCCGAAGAACACCAGCGGGAGGATTACCGACGCTGCTATTTCGGTTGACAAGGATTTCGTACTGGCAGCTACCGCGTCGGGTGGTGTGTGGAAATCGGCCGACATGGGCAAATCGTGGACCCCCATCTTCGAAAAGGAGATTTCATCATCTATCGGTGACATTGCCATTGCCCCTTCCAACAAAAACATAATTTGGGTGGGAACCGGCGAATCGAACATATTCAGAAGCTCACACGCCGGATGCGGAATTTATAAATCGATCGATGGAGGAAAGAGTTTCACACACATGGGTCTGGAAAATTCGAACACCATTTCACGAATCATCGTACACCCGAAAAACCCCGATATAGTTTATGTGGGTGTTTCAGGCAACGAATGGACCACCAACCCCGACCGCGGGTTCTATATGACCACCGACGGAGGAAAAACGTGGACGGCTACACTGAAGATCGACGAAATGACCGGGGTGATTGACGTTGCAATGGACCCCACCGATCCGTTGATAATCTATGCCTCTACCTGGCAGCGGGTGAGAAAAAAGTGGAACGACCCGAGAACCGAGCCCGGTTATAAAGGGTGTTCAATATACAAATCGACCGATGGCGGAAAAACATGGAAAGAGATAAGCAACGGCCTGATGCCACCCCATCAGCGCGGTCGCATCGGACTATCAATTGCAATGTCGAACCCCTCGGTAATATATGCCTATATAGATGATTATGAGGTAGTCAGAGAGCCAACCGAAGCCGAGAGGAACGACCCCTACGGTCTCCCGTCGTGCGGGTTCATAAGGGGAGCCCAGCTGTTCCGCTCCGACAACCGGGGAGAGTCGTGGAGAAGGGTTTCGCCCATGGACAATCCTATTCTGCAGCGACTAAGCAACACCTATGGCTGGGTATTCGGACAGGTAACCTGTGATCCGACAAACGAGAATGTAGTTTACCTCCAGGGTGTAAGCGTTGCCGTTACGAAGGATGGAGGAGCTACCTGGGAGAGGTTTTCAAACCCTGGTGGCGACAACCACGGAATATGGATTGACGCCCCCGACAACAAGTTCATGATAGTTAACAACGACCAGGGAATCCATATAACGCGCGACGGCGGAACAACATGGACAAGCAGCTATAACTCACTGCCGGCGGTTCAGTTCTTCAACGTAAACTACGACATGGGAACTCCCTTCAAGGTATATGGCTCGATACAGGACCATGGCAGCCGGAGGGGAGAGGTGATACTTACCAACGGCCGCGACAAGATTCCGGCGGTTAACTGGAGCAATGCCCCCGGAGGTGAGGGGAGTCACCACGCCATCGATCCCACAAATCCCAACATAGTCTATTCCGCCGGCTTCTATGGGACACTCTCGCGTACCACTTATAATCTGAATGATACAACCACGCGCCTTGACAGGGAGGGTAACCGGATACGGGCAAATCTGTCGACCAGCAAGAGCATTGTGCCCAAAGCCGAACCAGGTGAACCACCGCTTCGTGGCGAATGGCTGGCAGGATTCATACTGTCACCGCACAACCCCAAAACAGTGTATCATGGGATGCAGTACCTTTTCAAGTCGACCGACCAGGGCGATACGTGGAAGAGAATCAGTCCCGACATGTCGCATAACAATCCGGCCCGGATGGGGGATGTCAAGCACCAGACAATAACCACAGTGTCGGAATCGCCCCTGGTACAGGGTCTCTTGTATGTCGGAACCGACGACGGCAGGGTATGGGTAACACGCGATGACGGCGGCAAATGGGAGGAGATAGTTGCCGGCATAGCCGCCGACAGGTGGATATCGCGTATTGTTGCATCGAAATTCACTGCAGGAACAGTCTACATGTCCCAGAACGGCAAACGCGATGACGACTTCTCGGTTTACATCTGGAAATCGACCAACTACGGCAAGACATGGCAGGATATTTCAGGCAATATTCCCCTGGGTACTGTCAATGTTATCAGGGAAGACCCGGTTAACAAGAATATTCTTTATGCCGGAACCGATGTCGGAGTTTATGTAACCAGGAACGGAGGAAAGAAATGGGATGTCCTGGGAGGCAATCTTCCTTCATGCTTCGTACACGACCTGATCATCCACCCCCGCGATAACATAATCGTAATTGCAACCCATGGCAGGGGAATGTATGCCATGGATGCGAACGCTGTAAACGGGAAGAAATAGGGTTACAGGCTTTGCCCTCCGTAGCCTTCTTCGACCTCCGAAGCTTTAGCGTAGGAGGTGGCGAAGGAGGGGTACAGGGTGCAGGGTACAGGGTACAGGGTACAGGGTACAGGGTGCAGGGTACAGGGTGCAGGGTGCCGGATTGCGGGTTGCGGGTTGCGGGTTGCATACTGAATACCGCACACCTTATACCTCACTCCCCACTCCCCACACCCCACACCCCATACCACTTACCTTATCACCGCTACCGCCTCCTTATGGCGGCGGGTGTTGCCATTGCTGTCGAAGGCTGAAAGCCAGATGATATATATGCCTGTGGGGAGAAGCCTGCCGGAATCGTCGGTTCCATT
>Ga0209835_1000645_pt1 | contig 21755 bp, 24 predicted proteins | sample LakKivwa52mmetaG_FD_184138 | JGI IMG/M metagenome (GOLD analysis project Ga0209835, IMG submission 184138) | Anoxic lake water microbial communities from Lake Kivu, Rwanda to study Microbial Dark Matter (Phase II) - Lake Kivu water 52m metaG... | ecosystem: Environmental > Aquatic > Freshwater >...
GTGACAAAATTGATAGAGGAAATTTCCGTGTAGGAGAAAAAACACTTGACTTTTCACCGAAAATGAAGTATAATATGTACTGTTGAATGATTAGGAGTTTATGATGACTGAGCGTAGTTCTTCCCGTGAAGATTTTTTGAATTTGCTTCGTGCAACCGGCAAGTCCACTATCACCACTGCCGAAATCAGTGAAATTTGCAAGAAAAACGGTGTAAAATCTATTCCACCATGGTTTATGAAACCAGAAAATCCTATGAAAATTAAGCGAGGTGTATATTCTATTACTCAGAATACTGTATCAGTACCAGTATCGGTTCCAAATCCGAATCTTGCTGGCATTTCTGCACCAGTAAACTCTGCTAAAAAATCTATCTCCTCTGTTGCAACTAATGTTGGTGAGGAAGATTTAATTCCTTCCAAGTATAGTAACTATGTTCCTTTCGGGAACTTTAACGATATCTATAGTATTGTTCAATCCAAGAAATTCTTTCCTGTATTTTTGACTGGGCAATCAGGTAATGGTAAAACAATGTCTATCGAACAAGCTGCCGCGAAAGCTGGTCGCAAATTTATCGTTGTCAGTATGACTCCTGAGACTGATGAAGGCGATCTTCTAGGTAATTATGTTCTAATTGATGGTGAGATGGTGTGGCGAGATGGTCCAGTAACAGTGGCTGCGCGACAGGGTGCTGTTCTGTGTCTTGATGAAATCGATTATGGTGCACAAAATTTGTCAACGCTTCAGCGTGTTCTGGAAGGCAAACCCTTTCTCTTGAAAAAGAAGAATGAGTTGGTAAATCCTGCGCCAGGCTTTACCGTGTTCGCTACAGCAAATACAAAAGGTAAAGGCTCAGATGATGGGCGATACATGTTCACCAATGTTTTAAATGAGGCATTTCTTGAACGGTTTCCTGTTACAATGGAACAGGATTGGGCACCAGTTACTGTTGAGAAAAAGATTATCGCTAAGGAATTGCTATCTGCTGGATTTGAGGATGAAGAATTTGCTGATCGTTTGGTAAAATGGGCAGATGTTATTCGCAAATCCTTCAGTGAGGGTGCCGCAGATGAGGTAATCTCCACTCGGCGATTGGTGCATATTGCAAAAACCTACGGTATCTTTGGCAATAAACTATCCGCGATTAAACTTTGTCTAAATCGATTTGATGAGGATACCAAAGCTTCTTTTCTCGATCTCTACACTAAAATTGATGCTGAAGTTGTTGTAAACACATCCGCCGACACTCTTGCTGAGACTGCTGAGACTCCTGCCGAGATTTAATACACAACAATTCTAGAATAGGGAGACCGAATCACCCTCCCTTGTTATAGGTGATTCAATCATATTATGGAGAAACATATGGCTGCAAAAGATAAAATTCTTAAATTTCTTTCAACAGGTAAAACTTTGACTACCGCACAAGCACGATTCCAGTACGGCATCAAAAATGTCGGTGCGCGAATTCATGAATTGCGGGTTGCGGGGCATTCGATCTACACAAACACACGCAAACTAAAAGATGGGCGAAAGGTTGCGGAGTATCGTCTGGGCACTCCAAAGAAGAGTCAAATTGCAAAATCTAAGTAATACATTTAGATAAATCTAAATGGAGGAGAATCGAATCGATTCTCCTTTACTTTTTCTAAACAATACACTTTTTGCCCACAGTCCCAAACCCCCAACATCTAAATTAGACATGAAGTTCACTGGAGAACCACACACTTGACATGTGGGTTGTGTTGTGTTATCATTAAGTATGTTGTAAATTCTTTCTGAAAATGTTTCGGATGGTACATCGCAAGCCATGATTGCGTTATAAATATCTAAATGATTTCTGTTCATCCACCAGGATTGCAAACAGACTCTGTTGTTTAAACCGCCGCTTTTTGTAAAGCAGTGATCCTTAATGAATTTTTAATTGTTTCTAGTGGAGTTATCATATGGAAATCCAAGTGAAAGTTGATGATCTGAAAAAGATCAAGTTATTCATAGGCACACCAATGTATGGTGGTATGTCTCATGGAATGTATGTAAAATCTTGTCTCGATCTTCAGAATGTATTAACAAAATATGGAGTGGAAACTAAGTTTTCATTTCTGTTCAACGAGTCTCTTATCACAAGGGCCCGAAATTATTTAACAGATGAGTTCCTTCGTTCGGATTGTACTCATTTGCTTTTCATAGACTCAGATATTCATTTTAATCCTCAGGATGTTATCGCATTACTGGCATTGGATAAAGATGTTATTGGCGGTCCATATCCAAAGAAGTCTATCAATTGGCGAAACATTGTTGATGCGATTAAAAACAATCCTGATATTGAGGTTGGAAAACTCGAATCTCTTGTTGGTGAATATGTGTTCAATGTAGTCAAGGGCACAAAACAGTTTCAGGTAACTGAGCCGCTACAGGTACTTGAGATTGGTACTGGTTTTATGATGATTAAGCGGAATGTATTTGAAAAACTTGCAGAAGCCTTTCCAATGATCCATTACAAACCCGATCATGTTGGGCAGTCCAACTTTGATGGTTCAAGATACATTCACGCATATTTCGATACAGTAATTGATACTAAAGATTCCATCACTGGCGGTGGTTCTGATAGATATTTAAGTGAAGACTATATGTTCTGTCAAATGTGGCGTAAGATTGGTGGAGAAATCTACTTATGCCCATGGATGAAACTTGCCCACATCGGAACTTATCAGTTTGTAGGAAACCTGCCTGCCATAGCCCAGTACACAGGGAGAATGTAATGCTTGACAAGAATGTTGGTAATGTGATAGAATCATTTAAATCAAGAATGGAAGTTGGTTATAAGAAGTATGGTACGACAACTGAGCGTACTGATATTGATTTTTTGGGATGGTTACAGCACCTTCAGGAAGAATTGATGGATGCTGTTGTTTATATTGAACGACTTAAAAGTGAGGTTAATAATGAAACTAAGTAATGATACATTTTATATTCTGAAGAATTTTTCTGAGATTAATCAGAGCATGTATTTTCGTGTTGGGCAATCCGTTCGGACTATTTCCGCACAGAAGAGTATTCTAGCACAAGCAAACATCGGTGAAGTCATTGATAAAGATTTCGGTATCTATGACATGAATAACTTCCTATCAGTCATTAGCACACATCCTGACGGAGTTGAAATTGAGCTTGGTGACAAGAATGCTACCATCGTAGGTAATAACGGGAGAAGTAAGATCCAATACAGGTTTTGTGATCCTAGTATGATCGTTGTTGCACCAGAAAAAGATATCAACATGGGTGATCCTGAGATTACATTTACTCTTTCAGAAGATGATTATATCTGGATTAAGAAGATTTCATCTGTTCTTCAATCTCCGAATATTGTTGTTGAATCTGATGGTAGCAAAGTTCTCGTTAGCACTAAAGATGTAAACAATGATTCTGCACATAGCGAATCTATGGAAATTTGTGATGGTAATGGTGACACATACAAAATGATTTTCCGAACGGAATATCTAAAGTTTATCCCAGGCACATATACTGTTCAAATCTCCTCAAAAGGTATCGCACATTTCAAGAATGCTAATAAAGATATTCAATATTGGGTGACTACAGAATCTGGTTCTAACTACTCTAAGTAATAGGAGTATTCGTTATGAGTATAAAACATACCTTGTGGTGCGAACGTTATCGCCCACAGACTGTTCAAGATTGTGTTCTGCCTGACCGATTGAAGGTACCATTCCATGAGTATGTTACTCAGAAGAATATTCCTTCCCTTATGTTGGCTGGTGGTCCTGGTGTTGGTAAGACCACCATCGCTAAAGCCATGTGTAATGAGATTGGTTGTGACTATCTCATGATTAATGGATCCGATGAATCTGGTATCGATGTATTTCGCACAAAGATTAAGCAATATGCATCATCAATGTCGCTAAATGGAATGCGTAAGGTAATCATCATCGATGAGGCGGATTACTTGAATCCAACATCAACACAGCCCGCCCTTAGAAATGCTATGGAAGAGTTTGCAAGCAACTGCTCATTCATTTTCACTTGCAACTACAAGAATAGAATCATTGAACCACTTCATTCCCGATGCGCTGTTATTGACTTTACTCTACGCGGTCCTGAAAAGGCCAAAATGGCTAGTCAATTTTTCAAGCGAATTCAGTCTATTCTCGATGCTGAAGAAGTTCAATATGAACCATCTGTTGTTGCGGAATTCGTTCAAAAGCATTTTCCAGACTTTAGGCGTATTCTAAATGAGTTGCAAAGATATTCCAAGTTCGGAAAGATTGATGAGTCGTTACTAACTCAATTAAATGCTAATATCAAGATTGATACTATCATAGAGTATATTAAAAAGAAAGACTACACTTCATTGCGTAAATGGGTTGGATCAAACGATGTTGATCCAAGTGTAATATTTCATGAGATTTTTGATTCTTTGACAGACATCATTATTCCATCATCAATTCCTAATGCTGTTGTTCTAATGGCGGATTATCAGTACAAACATGCTTTCGTTGCCGATCCTCAAATTAATCTCATGGCTTTCTTTCTTGAGATGATGAATGGTGTTGAATTCAAATGACACCCTTTGACTACTTAAATGATGTTCTATATGGTAAAAAGAATATTGCTGATGAAACATTTAACAAGGATTACTCCGCATTCTTGGTAAATCGAGGATTGTCATATCACTCCGATTGCGTTATGTTTGCTAATGAAATGAATACTCGTCATTACATGGATGCATATTCACAATACTTATATCTTATAAATACAATACGATCACGAAAACGCCCATATCATAAATGGAGTAAACATGAAAGTGATGATAAGATTAATCTTATCAAATCATACTTTGATTACTCTGAGATTAGGGCGAGAGAGATTAGTGAATTGATTGATGATGATCATATCAAAAAAATAAAACAATTAACAGATATGGGAGGCACTAAATGAGCATCCCCAGTTTGAGGATACACTATGCTTATATCACATGCCGACAGAAACGAGGAGATTCTTAAATCTTTTATTGAAGTATCTTTAAAAGAAGATGATGACTTTCTTAAAATAAAAGAGACGCTCACTCGCATAGGAGTTTCATCTAGGAAAGACAAGATACTATATCAATCCTGTCACATCTTACATAAACGAGGCAATTATTATCTGGTTCATTTTAAAGAGTTGTTTAAATTGGATTCAAAACCATCAAATATTGATGAAACAGATATTGCAAGAAGAAATGCCATTGCTCTTCTTTTGGAAGAGTGGGGTTTGTATAAAATTTTAAATAAAAGTGTTATAGACGAAGAGAATATTGCACCAATACATCAGATCAAAATTCTGCCTTATAAGGAGAAAGATGAATGGGAATTGGTAGCAAAATATAGTATTGGTATTAAAAAATAAAGACGGAGTACATTATGAGTTCTGCTGAAAAAGAGGTCTTTACTAGACTTAAAAATAGATTCACAGGGGATGTTGTTGTTGCATCCAATCTAACATCACGCAGGAAGGGTGATTACGGAGACTTGATACAAGTATTCGATGAAAATAATCCTAATCGAAAGTTTTGGGTAACTGAAAATGCTTTTGACATCATGGGAAAGTATTGTTATCCATGGGGTCCTCGAAGTTGACTTGATTAAAATTTAGCCAAGAGGAGTGCTAATCAAATAAATCCTCACATCTACGCCGTAAGGGTAGAATTTTAAAAACACTCGCTTAATAAAGGAGAAATAGCATGACAAATATAGCAAACACTTTTGATTCTATGTTCAAAGACTTTGGTCGATATTATGTTGGTTCAGAGGATCTAATCAATCGTCTGTCAAAGATTCATGATGATGCGAATAGGTGCGTTACAAACTATCCCCCATACAATATCAAAAAGACTGGTGAAAACACTTATCAGATTGAAATGGCTGTTGCTGGATTTTCCAAGCAAGATATTGATATTGAATTGAAGGAAGACAAGTTGATCATTATCGGCAAAACTGGTGAAGATTCTCTCGATAAAGATGCAGACTTTTTGTTTAGGGGTATTGCAAATCGTGCCTTCAATAGAACATTCACTCTAAGCGATCAGATCATCGTCAACGATGCAGAATTGATTAACGGTATATTGAAGATATTCTTGGAGAAGATCATTCCTGATCACAAGAAACCTCGTAAAATTCAAGTCAATGACACTTCGAATCAGCAACTTTTGACTGAATGACTGATATAGAAACTAATATTCTGTTAGTGCAACGGGTTCTGACAACAGACCTGTTGCGCGGTAGATGGAAGGATAGAAGCCCCGATGTTCATCCAACAGATGGGCACTGTTATGTTGCGGCAGAAGCACTTTGGCATTTGCTAGGAACATTACAGTATCAACCATTTGTCGCTTCTTACACGGATAATACGGGTAAAGCAACGCACTGGTGGCTAGTAAATAAGGCAACAGGAGAATTTGCTGATCCAACAAAAGAACAGTACACCCATATTGGTGAATCACCTCCTTATCATTTGGGTAGAAAAGCTGCATTTTTAACCAAAAAACCATCCAAGAGAGCGCAGATCGTTCTTGACAGAATAATGAAGTTGAATGAATGATTAAACTTTTATGAAACCCGCGAAAGCGGGTTTCTAACTTACTATGAAAATCTAAATATGAAAGAGAAGTTTATTAATGCACACATTGAGGTTGCTGAGGTTTACAGTAAGCTGTCATCATGTGAAAGATTGCAAGTAGGGTGTGTTATTGTCAAAGATGATACTATTATAGGAATTGGTTATAACGGAACACCAAAGGGAGATGATAACTGCTGTGAAGATGATAATGGTTACACTAAACCCGATGTAATCCATGCAGAAATAAATGCATTAATGAAGGTTGCACGATCAACAAATTCAACAGAAAATTCAAGCATATTCATCACACACTCTCCGTGTATAGAATGCGCTAAAGCTATAAAACAGGCAGGAATTAGTTCTGTCTATTATAAGAATACTTATCGAAGTGACGATGGTATCAACTTTCTCAAAACAAGAGGAGTTGCGATTATAAAAATAGGAGAGTAACTTTGTATCTTACAGAAGAAGAACTTTATCTCGACACAGCAAACACATCAATAAAGACAACGAGAAAAGTAAAAAGGAAAGGCCCCGCGCAGAAATTTGACAGTTTATCTTTAGAGCCTATAACTGCGAAAACAGAATCCCAATCTCAGTTGATGCGTTCATTTTTATCAGGATATAATATTGTCGCAACAGGGTCCGCTGGAACAGGTAAAAGCTACATAGCATCATACTTGGCACTTGATGCCCTGCTCAAAAAAGAAGTTGATAAGATAGTTGTTGTAAGAAGTGCTGTACCAACACGGGATATGGGATTTCTTCCCGGTTCCATACATGAAAAAACTGAGATATACACTATACCATATAAACAAATATTCAACGAATTATGTGGCAATGGAACTACTTGGGATGTGTTATTTAAAAAGGGTATAGTAGAGTTCATTACGACTTCCTATGTTCGGGGCATCACATTAAACAATGCGGTTGTCATAGTGGACGAGGCACAGAATATGTCATTTCATGAGCTAGATTCTGTTATCACACGAATGGGTGAGAATACACGCATATTTGTGTGTGGTGACACGAAACAATGTGATCTAACAGCAAAAAAAGAAAAATCTGGATTGGAAGAATTTGTTACAGTTGCATCACAAATGACTGAATACTTTGATACAGTTAATTTTACCCGCAACGACATTGTTCGCTCCGCTTTGGTTAAAGACTGGATTATAACTAAAGAGGATTCAGGTCTATAATGTCGTTACATTAATTACATCTTATTGGTACATTGTCCCGTGGTCTCAAACACCTATAGGAGTGCTCCGAATCATTCTGTGATATGATACCAGATGAAAACAAGCAAATTATTCGCTTATTCTAGTGAAAAAAGCTTGACATCCAGATGTACCTGTTATATAATATGTTTGTTGTTGAGAAATACTGATCTTTTAAAACACAGAGAGCATTTTAATTGCACCGATAGCTTAATGGAAAAGCGTCGGCCTCATAAGCCGCGGAGTGTAGGTTCAATTCCTACTCGGTGCACCAAGTTTTGAAATCGGAAGTAAGGAGGAGTTGCGCCCTCCCGGTGCCTGGCGCACCGCAAGTACAAATGAGCCAACATGTGCGCCGGTTTCTTTCTGTTTCATTCTCTCCCGATAGTTAAATGGAAATAACAGGAGCCTTCTAAGCTCTCATTGGGGGTTCGATTCCCTCTCGGGAGGCCACTTTAATGTTCAGTTGCGATTCTATTGACAGCCAATAGAATGAGTGCTATGATAGTTCTAAACTGGAGCACTCTTCACACACATGTTGGGTGAATCGCGTTTTATACTGCCTCCATAGTATAACGGTTATTACACTTGATTTGTAATCATGAAATCCCTGTTCAATCCAGGGTGGAGGCTCCAAGTTGTTCTGATGAGGCTTTAATAGCCGAAACAGCATAGAGTTGTTGAGTTTGTTCATTCTAATTCCAACTCTATGTTGTAAACAACAGTGCGGGATTGGTATAGTGGCTGTGCCGAAGTCTTCCAAACTTCTGAGACCGGATCGTTCCCGGTATCCCGCTCCAGTTTATTGCCTCGTTAGCTCAGTTGGTAGAGCAGCGGATTGAAAATCCGCGTGTCGCTGGTTCAAATCCAGCACGAGGCACCAGTACCAGAACACCTTCCGATCTCGGGCGCGATAGCAAAGCGGTTATGCACCGGATTGCAAATCCGTGTAGGTCGGTTCGACTCCGGCTCGCGCCTCCAGATTCCCTTGCACTTCAGCATCCGCCCGGATGGTGAAATAGGTAGACACAAGGGACTTAAAATCCCTCGGCTTCGGCCGTACCGGTTCGATTCCGGTTCCGGGCACCATTGCGATTGCTGGTGCCGTCGCGGAGGACGGACTTGGATCGTCTTTCTGCTGGGCGCAAGAACATCCCCTTCATTGTTTGATTAAGTTCACTTCAGGCCGTATAATGCGCGGCTTGTTGGATGGGCTGTTGGCCCATTTTTTATTTTTGGGCTATGGATTTACCACATTTGATCGAGTCCACGCTGGTGGGCATGGGGTACGAGCTGGTTGCGCTTGAGCGCATTGGGCGTGGCCATCTGCGCGTGTATATCGATCAATTGATGGATCGTGAGGCGGGCATTGGCCTCGCCGATTGTGAGCGGGTGAGCCGCCAGTTGACGCGGGTTTTCGAGGTTGAGAATGTCGATTATGACCGCCTGGAGGTGTCTTCGCCGGGCTTGGATCGGCCCTTGGTTAAGGCGGCAGATTTTGAGCGCTTTGCGGGGCACAAGGCCCAGATTCGCTTGAGCCGCCCTTTGGACGGGCGCAAGCGTTTTAGTGGCGTGTTGGTAGGAATGCGGGAGGGTCAGGTGGTGTTGCAGGTCGAGGCGATAGAGGTGCTGATTGCGCTGATCGATATCGAGAAGGCGCGCCTGATCCCTGAATTGTGAAATTGGTTGGAATCCGGAGAACGGAATGAGTCGCGAAATACTGATGTTGGTGGATGCCTTGGCACGCGAAAAGAATGTCGCGCCGGAGGTGGTGTTTGACGCCTTGCAGGCGGCGCTGGCGCAGGCTACCAAAAAGCGTTTCAAGGAAGATGTTGAGGTGCGCGTTCAGATTAATCAGGAGACGGGCGATTACTCGGCCTTCCGTCGTTGGCATGTGTTGCCCGATGAGGCCGGACTGGAACATCCGGATCGCCAGTACCTGCATTTTGAGGCGCTGGAGATCGACCCTGCCATTGAGGTGGATGGTTATATTGAAGAGCCGATTGAGGCGGTGGACTTCTTTGGCCGGATCGGTGCGCAAGCGGCCAAGCAGGTCATTTTGCAGAAGATCCGGGATGCCGAGCGCGAGCAGATTCTGCAGGATTTCCTGGAGCGTAATGAAGCCTTGGTGACGGGTACGGTCAAGCGCGCCGAGCGCGGTAATCTGATTATTGACTGTGGCCGCATCGAGGGTTTGCTGGCACGCGATCAGACCATCCTGCGCGAAAATCTGCGTGTGGGTGATCGTATCCGCGCTTATCTGCTGCGGGTTGATACGGCGCTGCGTGGCCCGCAACTTATCTTGTCACGCACAGCGCCGGATTTCATTGCCCACTTGTTTGCGCTGGAAGTGCCCGAGGTCGAGGACGGTCTGATCGAGATCATGGCGGCGGCGCGTGATCCAGGAATGCGAGCCAAGATTGCGGTTAAGTCCAACGATCCGCGGGTCGATCCGCAGGGTACTTGCATTGGTGTGCGTGGTTCGCGCGTGACGGCGGTGACCAATGAGTTGTCGGGTGAGCGTGTCGATATCGTGCTGTGGTCTCCCGATGCGGCGCAGTTTGTCATCAACGCACTCTCTCCAGCCGAGGTGAGCAGTATTCTGGTCGATGAGGGCCGCCACAGTATGGATGTGGTTGTGGCTGAGGATCAGTTGGCCAAGGCCATCGGTAGCGGCGGTCAGAATGTCCGTCTGGCGAGCGAGTTGACCGGTTGGGAGATCAACATCCTGGGCGAGTCCGAGGCTGATGAGAAGCGCGCGTTGGACGCCGAGGCAATTCGTGCACTGTTCATGGCGCGCTTGGATATCGATGAGGAAGTGGCCGATGTGTTGATCCAGGAAGGGTTTACCAGCCTGGAAGAGATTGCCTACGTACCGCTGGCTGAAATGTTGGAGATGGACGCGTTCGACGAAGAAACGATCGAAGAATTGCGTTCACGAGCTCGCGATGCCCTGTTGACCGAGGCGATCGTCAGCGAGGAAAAGGTGGAGAGTGAGGCCGATGACCTGATGAGCGTTTCCGGGATGGATGGGGAAACGGCCGCGCATCTGGCTCAGGCGGGTATCCACACCGTGAGCGATCTGGCCGACTTGGCGACCGATGAGTTGACCGAGTTGACGGGCATGGCGGCTGAACGGGCTAGCCAGCTCATCATGGCGGCGCGTGCGCCCCAATTATCATAATATGGATTAAGGCGGTAGCCGCATGAATGTTGAACAGTTTGCCTCGACCCTCAAGGTCTCTCCGGAGACCTTGCTGGAGCAACTGAGGTCCGCCGGTGTGCATGTCCAGACGCCGGCGGATGTCCTGTCCGATCATGACAAGGATAGTCTGCTGGCCTATTTGCGCGGTAAACACGGGGCGGCAACCGAGGCCAAGTCACGCATTACCCTGACGCGCAAGCAAACGAGCGAGATCAAGGCTACTGATAGCACGGGCCGCTCGCGCACCATTCAGGTTGAGGTGCGCAAGAAGCGGGTGCTGGTCAAGCGCGATACACCGGCCACGCCGGATGCGGTGCAACCTGCCCTAGAGCCGGTGGCTGAGCCGTTGCCGGACCAGCCGGAGACCGTCATTGAGGCGGTGCTGGAGCCTGTTGCGACGCCTGTGGCGCTGCCGGAGTCCGTTGTCGAACCGATTCAGGAAGCGGTTGCGGAAATTCTGCCCGAGCCAGTCGCCCAGGTCGCGCCGGAACCCATTGCTGCACCGGTTGAGCCGGAGTCTGTTGCTCCGGTTGAATTGAAGCCGACCGCCGAATCGGATGCCGAGGCAGGTTCTGTGGCGTCGGCACCCGCAGCCGGCAAGGCCAAGAAGACTGGCAAGGCCGTGGCCTATGTCCTCAGCGATGCTGAACGGGCTGCCCGCGAGCAGCAGGAGTCGCGCCAGGCACGGCTGCGCGCCATGCAAGAGGCGGATTTGCGTGAAAAACAGGAGCGCGAGCAGCGTCGTCTGCAGCTGGAGGCTGCGCGGATCGCTGAAGCGGCCGCCGTGGCGGCAAAGCCGGCTCCGGATCCCACTCCTTCTGAGCCGCGTAAGATTTCGGTAAAACCCGGGGCGCAGATCAAGAGTCGGACAGTGGCCGCTCGTACCGAGGCCGATAATCGAACCGCCAAGAAGGGGATCCCGACCCGTGGTGCGGGATTGGCCGATGGCAATTGGCGCACCAAGGGCGGTACGCGAGGTCGGGGTGGACGGGGAGGGCATGAGTCGGCCCCGGCTCCGGCGGCCGAGGTTATCGTGCGTGATGTCGTGGTTCCGGAAACGGTTTCAGTTGCGGACTTGGCACACAAGATGTCGGTCAAAGCGGCCGAGGTTATCAAGGTGCTGATGAAGATGGGCTCCATGGTCACCATCAACCAGATCCTGGATCAGGAAACGGCACTGATCGTGGTCGAGGAAATGGGCCATATCGGTAAGGCAGCATCCAGCGATACCCCCGAAGATTTCCTCGATGTGGCCTTGGAAAACAAGGATGCCGAGCAGCAGACGCGTGCCCCGGTAGTGACGGTCATGGGCCATGTGGACCACGGCAAGACATCTCTTCTGGACTACATCCGCAAGGCGCGGGTGGCGCATGGCGAGGCCGGCGGCATTACGCAACACATTGGCGCTTACCATGTGGAGACCGAGAAAGGCATGATCACCTTCCTCGACACACCAGGCCACGAGGCCTTTACCGCGATGCGGGCGCGGGGTGCCAAGGCTACCGATATCGTGATTTTGGTGGTGGCCGCTGATGATGGTGTGATGCCGCAGACCAAGGAGGCGATCCATCACGCCAAAGCTGGCAATGTGCCGATCGTGGTGGCGATTACCAAATCAGACAAACCGGATGCCAATCCAGAGCGGGTTCGGCAGGAAGTCTCCAATGAAGGCGTGGTGCCCGAGTCGTGGGGTGGTGATGCCCAATTTATCGAGGTTTCCGCCAAGACCGGTATGGGCATTGATGAATTGCTGGATGCGGTGCTGTTGCAGGCCGAGGTGCTGGAACTGAAGGCGCCGATCGATGCGCCGGCTAAGGGTATCGTGATTGAATCGCGCCTCGACAAGGGTCGGGGTCCGGTGGCGACCGTGCTGGTGCAGTCCGGGACCTTGAAGCGGGGTGATGTGATGCTGGCCGGCACGGCCTTTGGTCGGGTGCGCGCCATGGTGGATGAGAACGGCCGCGCCATTACCGAGGCGGGTCCTTCAATCCCGGTCGAAATCCAGGGTCTTTCCGATGTCCCAAATGCCGGCGAAGATGTCCTGATCCTCGCTGAAGAGCGCAAGGCGCGCGAAATTGCCTTGTTCCGTCAGGGCAAGTTCCGGGATGTAAAGCTGGCTCGGCAACAAGCGGCCAAGCTGGAAAACCTGTTCGACACAATGGGTGCCGGTGGCGAGGTCAAGAACCTGGCCGTCATCATCAAGTCCGATGCACAAGGCTCGCATGAGGGCCTGCAGCACGCGTTGCAAAAATTGTCGACGGACGAGGTTCGCGTTCAGATCATTCATGCGGCCGTGGGTGCGATCTCCGAGTCGGATATCAATCTGGCCATTGCTTCCAAGGCCGTGCTCATTGGCTTCAATGTCCGTGCGGACGCGCAATCGCGCAAACTGGCCGAGAACGAGGGTATCGACATTCGCTACTACAACATCATTTACGAGGCCGTGGATGATGTGAAGGCCGCGCTGTCCGGTCTGCTCTCGCCAGAAAAGCGTGAGGTTCAGCTCGGTCTGGCGGAGATTCGTCAGGTCTACCAGATCCCCAAAGTGGGTGCGGTGGCTGGCTGTATGGTTCAGGAAGGGCAGATCAAGCGCGCCTCCCGCGTGCGGGTATTGCGGGCCAATGTGGTTATTCACGATGGCGACCTCGACTCGCTCAAGCGCTTCAAGGACGATGTCAAGGAAGTCAAGGCCGGCTTCGAGTGTGGCCTCTCGCTGAAGGGCTTCAACGATATCCAGGAAGGCGATCAGTTGGAATGCTACGAGGTGATTGAGGTGGCGCGTACGCTCTAATACGGGCAGCGCGAGCATATGGCCACGGCACGGTCACGACGCATTGAGGAGCAGATTCGCCAGGAGTTGGCGGTGATCTGTGCCCGCGAACTCCGTGATCCGCGTGCAGCGGGGGTGAGCTTCACCGCCGTTCGCGTGGCGCGCGACCTTGAACACGCGCAGGTCTTTTTTACCTTGCTTCAGGGTGATCCGGCTTTGGCAGCCAAGGCCTTGGAGCGTGCCTCCGGGTTCATGCGCAGCCAGTTGGCGCAGCGCATGGATTTGCGTACCGTACCCAAATTAACCTTTGTTTACGATGTCTCGATCGAGCGTGGGGCACATTTGTCACACCTGATCGATCAGGCTGTGGCCGAGGACCAGCGATACGCGCAAGCCGACGCGGGTGCCCATTCCAACCATAATCCTGATTCCCAATAATGACCGCCTTGCCGCGTCGCCGTCGGCGTATTGACGGGGTTTTGTTGTTCGACAAACCGGTCGGCTGGTCGTCCAATGCGGCATTGCAGAAGGTCAAATGGCTGCTGCGGGCGGAGAAAGCGGGCCATACCGGGACCCTAGACCCTTTCGCCAGCGGCCTCCTGCCCATCTGTCTGGGCGAGGCCACCAAGTTTTCGCAATTCCTGCTTAATGCCGACAAGGTCTATCTGGCCGAGATCCAGCTTGGCGTGCGCACGACGACGGCTGATCCGGAGGGAGAGATCATTGCAACGCGCCCCGTGACGGTGGATCGTCTCGCGGTAGAGGCAGTGCTGCCCCAATTTACAGGCAACATCTTGCAGGTGCCGCCCATGCATTCGGCCTTGAAGCGCGATGGCCGGCCGTTGTATGAATATGCCCGGCGAGGTGAAAGCGTGGCCCGCGAGGCGCGTCCCGTGGTGGTGCACCACATTGAATTTCTCGCTTTACAAAACGACCGCCTGACCCTGCGGGTGCATAGCGGCAAGGGACTATATGTGCGCACCCTGGCCGAGGATATTGGTGCAGCACTGGGGTGCGGAGCCTATTTGTTGGCGCTGCGGCGTGAGGCCGTGGGCCCTTTTCGGCTGGAGTCGGGCACTGATTTGTCGACCTTGGAAGCGGCGACGGAGACGGAGCGCGCGACCCGCTTGTGGCCGCCCGATTGTTTGTTGGGCGACCTGCCGCGCTTGGAACTCGATGTCGATTCGGCTTGGCAGTTTGGCCATGGCCAAGCCATTTGGCGCAGCGGTCTTCAAGTCGGTGCGGTCATGGCCGTCTATGCCCGGGATGGGGCCCTGCTCGGTGTAGCGGAGGTCAATGCGGAGGGCAAGCTGGCCCCGCGTCGGCTGTTGACGGCTGCCCCAGTACCGCAAGAAACTGCTTGAGAAATAAAGGTTTTTGGCGGTACAATCTGCCGCTTTCTGTTGGAGATGAAAAAATGGCTATTACCACTGCGCAAAAGGCGCAAACCGTAGCGGATTTTCAGCGCGCTCAGGGTGACACCGGTTCGCCCGAAGTCCAGGTTGCGCTGCTGACCGCCCGTATCAATGACTTGACTGGCCACTTTAAGGTTAATGTCAAGGATCACCACTCCCGTCGGGGCCTGCTGAAGATGGTGTCGCAGCGCCGCAGTCTGCTCGACTACCTGAAGTCGCGTAATGTCGAAGCCTACCGTACCTTGATCGAGCGCTTGGGCCTGCGTAAGTAATTTGCGACTTCTTCGCAGCGCTTGTCGTTGTGCTGGTTGCTGTTCATACGCCACGCTGCCTAGCGTGGGAAACCCAAGACCCTTGATGTGATGAGGTAAGCGTGAATTCAGTTGTCAGAAAGTCCTTTCAGTACGGCAAGCATCAGGTGACCCTGGAGACCGGCGAGATTGCTCGTCAGGCTGATGGCGCCGTCCTGGTTAATTGCAGTGATACCGTGGTGCTGGTCGCCGTGGTGGGTAAGCACGATGTCAAGCCGGGTCAGGATTTTTTTCCCCTGACGGTCGATTATCAGGAAAAGACCTATGCGGCTGGCCGTATTCCCGGCAGCTTCTTTCGTCGCGAGGGCAAGCAGTCTGAAGGCGAGATCCTGGTCTCGCGCCTGATCGACCGCCCGCTCCGTCCGCTGTTCCCGGATGGCTTCTACAACGAGGTTCAGATCATCGCCACGGTGATGTCGCAGAATCCGGATGTCCCGGCAGATATTCCCGCCCTGATCGGTGCCTCTGCCGCGCTGGCAATCTCGGGGATCCCGTTTAACGGTCCGATTGGCGCCGCGCGCGTGGGCTATGTCGACGGGCAATACATTCTCAACCCCGACCTGTCCGATCTCGCCAATTCGAAGCTTGATCTGGTAGTGGCCGGCACCGATGCGGCCGTGCTGATGGTCGAGTCCGAGGCCGATGAGTTGTCGGAAGATGTCATGTTGGGTGCGGTGGTGTTTGGTCACGATCAGATGCAGATCGCCATTGATGCCATCAACGAGTTGGTGGAGGAGTGCGGTAAGGACCTGTGGGACTGGCAGGCACCGGTCCCGCCGACTGCCATGATTGAGCAGATGCGGACCCTCTGTGGTGACGATCTCAATCGGGCCTACTCGATCCGCGAAAAGCAGGCGCGTCAAGCCGCTGTGGACGAGGTGCGCAGCCGCGTATTCGCGCAAATGATTACCGCTGATATGGATACCGAAGCCGCCAATGCGGTCAAAAATGAGTTCCATAACTTGGAGGCCAAGGTGGTTCGTGGGCGGATTCTGGAGGGTTCGCCGCGGATTGACGGTCGCGATACCCGCACCGTCCGGCCGATCACCATCCGCACCGGCGTGTTGCCGCGCACCCACGGCTCGGCCCTGTTCACGCGGGGTGAGACGCAGGCCTTGGTGGTCGCTACGCTGAGTACCATGCGCGATGCGCAAACCATTGATGCCTTGACCGGCGAGTACCGCGATCGCTTCATGTTGCATTACAACATGCCGCCCTATGCGACCGGCGAAACCGGCCGCACCGGTTCGCCGAAGCGTCGCGAGATCGGCCATGGTCGCTTGGCCAAGCGAGCGCTGACCGCTTGTCTGCCGGCGGCGGAAGATTTTGACTACGCGATTCGGGTGGTCTCCGAGATCACTGAATCAAACGGTTCGTCCTCCATGGCCTCGGTCTGTGGTGGGTCGCTGGCAATGATGGATGCCGGCGTGCCGATGCGCTCGCATGTGGCTGGTGTGGCCATGGGCCTGATCAAGGAGGGCAACCGTTTTGCGGTGCTGACCGACATTCTCGGTGACGAGGACCATCTTGGTGATATGGACTTCAAGGTGGCCGGTACGGCTAATGGCATCAATGCCCTGCAGATGGACATCAAGATCGAAGGCATTACCAAGGAGATCATGGATGTCGCCCTGCGTCAGGCGCGTGAAGGCCGCTTGCACATTCTGGCTATCATGAACCAGGCCGAGGCGCAGCCGCACGAGATGAGCCAGTACGCGCCGCGCATCATTACCTTCAAAATTAACCCGGACAAGATTCGCGATGTGATTGGTAAGGGCGGTGCGGTGATTCGCGCCCTGACCGAAGAAACGGGCTGCCAGATTGAGCTGACCGACGATGGTACGGTGAAGATTGCCACCACCAGCAATGAAGCCGGTGAGTTGGCGAAGAAGCGTATTGCCGAGATCACTGCCGAGGTCGAGATTGGCCAAGTCTATGAGGGTACGGTGATTAAGATCGCCGACTTTGGCGCCTTTGTGAACCTGATTCCCAACCGCGATGGTCTGCTGCACATCTCGCAGATCGCTCACGAGCGGGTTAACGCCGTGTCCGATCATCTCAAGGAAGGTCAGACCGTGCGCGTTAAGGTTCTCGAGATCGATGATCGGGGTCGCGTCAAGCTGTCGGCCAAGGCGCTGATCGAGCGGCCGCAGGCTCCGGCAATCGCAACTGAGGAAGCCCCGGCCCAGTAGTTGCCGAGGCGGACGCCAAAAAGGCGGCCTCGGCCGCCTTTTTGTTTGCAGGATGAGAAGGTTAAATGAGGGCCAAGTCGGGTGATTAGCCTAGGCCGATGGCGCTCAAAAATCCTTGCCACCAGCGGCGCCGGTTTTGCGGGACGATGTGTTCGGGGTTTAGGTCGGAAGGGGGTACCCGGCTCATGACCCAGCCGGGCAGAATCTTGTAACCGGCCGAGCCACAGGAACTGCCCAGGTGATGTGGGTCGTAGATCTTGATCAAGTTGGGCGAGTCTAGTTGGTCTGCATAGACGATGCCACAATAAGACTCGTCGTGATCGCGCCGTAACAGTGCATCAATCTCGCGAATGAAGGTCTCGACATGGGCACGGTCAGCCGCGACTTCCGGGCGCGCTTCGCCAATGGCGTAAAGATACCAACCCGCATCGCGATCAATGCGTTGCCAGAAGGTATCGAGGTGTTCCCAAGCCAGGATGCTGTAGAGCGTGCCGCCAAACAGAGCATCGAAATCTGGATTGTGGTGGGACGGTTGAAGTAGGTGTGCGGTGGTCAAAATGGGTTTGGTATGAACGGAGTTGGTTTACCATTGTATTCAATCTGACATGGAAAGGGGCCCCTCTTGGGGGCTATGGAGTGGTTAATGTTGCAAGCGCTTATTTTTGATGTGGACGGGACGCTGGCGGATACCGAGCGTGATGGTCATCGCCCGGCCTTTAATGCCGCCTTCCGTGAATTTGGCCTCGACTGGGACTGGGATGTGGCCCTGTATGGTGAGCTGCTGGCAGTGACCGGTGGCAAGGAACGGATTCGCTTCTATGTCGATCAGTTCAATACGACCTATCAGCGGCCAGCCGCTTTTGACGAGCTGGTGGCCGAATTGCACAAGGCCAAGACGCGGCATTACACGCAGATGATGGAAGGGGGCCGTATCCCGCTTCGCCCTGGTGTGCGGCGCTTGTTGGATGAGGCGCGTGCCGCCGGGCTGCGTTTGGCGATTGCTACCACCACCACACCCGCCAATGTTACCGCCTTGCTCAAGAACACCTTGGGCGAGGCAGGGCCGAGCTGGTTTGAGGTCATTGCGGCGGGCGACATTGTCCCGGCCAAGAAACCTGCGCCGGATATTTATATCTGGGCCTTGGAACAACTGGGCCTGAAGGCGGGCGATTGCGTGGCCTTCGAGGATTCTGAAAATGGCATCAATGCCTCGTTGGGGGCGGGTCTGCGCACCGTGGTGACGGTGAATGACTACACCCGCGATCATGACTTTTCAGGGGCGTTGGCGGTGCTAAGCGATCTGGGGGAGCCGGGCGCACCCTTTGCGCGTTTGGATGGCTATGGCCAGGGCGAGCAAGGGCTGGTCGACCTGGCTTGGCTCAACCGTATCGCTGTTTGAACCAGGCTGGTTTAACCGGGCGTAGCCTCTGGTAATTAGCCACGCATCCGGCTGAGCAGATTGGCCACAGCCTCGGCGGTTGGCAGGAAACTGGCCTCGCTATCGCGGCGGCCCTTGTATTCTAGCTGGCCGTCCTTCAGGCCGCGCTCACTGACTACGACGCGGTGTGGTACACCTATTAGTTCCTGATCGGCGAACATCACGCCGGGGCGTTCGTCGCGGTCGTCCAGGGCAACATCCAGCCCGGCCGATTGCAGATCGGCGTACAACTGGTCGGCAGCGGCCTTGACCTCGGCATTGCGGTGGTAGCCCATTGGCACAATGACAATGTCAAAGGGCGCTAGGGCAGGCGGGAAGAGAATGCCACGCTCGTCATGGCCTTGTTCGATGGCGGCGCCGACGATGCGTGACACGCCGATGCCGTAGCAGCCCATGACAAAATTTTGCCGCGTGCCCTCGGCATCCAGGAATTGTGCCTGCAGGGCCTCTGAATATTTCGTGCCGAGCTTGAAGATATGACCGACCTCGATGCCTCGGCATAGTTCCAGCGGGCCGTGGCCGTCAGCGCAGGGATCGCCGCTGACGACATTGCGGAGGTCGGCGACGATCTCTGGTTCGGGCAGGTCGCGGCCCCAGTTAACCCCGGCGAGGTGCAACTTTGCCTTGTTGGCACCGCAAACAAAGTCGCTCATGCTGACCACGCTACGGTCGGCGATGACGCGTATCTGCCCCCGGTTAATACCAACCGGGCCGAGGAAGCCAGGAGGACAGTTAAACGCGGCGCGAATTTCGGCCTCAGTCGCAAAACGAAAATCGGCCAGACCTTCGATCTTGCCGGCCTTGACTTCGTTGAGGCTGTGGTCACCACGAAGCAGCAGAATAGCCATCGTCTCACCCGCCATGACGGCCAGCAGCTTGACCGTGCGATGCAACGGGATGTCCAGCAGTGCGGCGACATCCTCGCAGGTGGTCTGCTTGGGTGTGTCGACCTCGCGCAGGGTTTCGTGGGCGGTGGCCCGCGCAGTATTGGGGGCCAGCGCCTCAGCCATTTCGACATTGGCAGCGTATTCGGAATCTGGGCAGAAGGCGATGCCGTCCTCGCCGCTGTCGGCTAGGACATGAAACTCGTGCGAGCCGGAGCCGCCAATCGCGCCGGTGTCTGCGGCCACGGCGCGGAACTGGAGGCCCAGCCGGGTGAAGATGCGACTGTAGGCATCAAACATGATCCGATAGGTTGCGTCCAGGCTGTCGGCATCGGCATGGAAAGAATAGGCGTCCTTCATCAGAAACTCGCGCGCCCGCATGACCCCAAAGCGGGGCCTAATCTCGTCGCGGAACTTGGTCTGCACCTGATAAAAATTGACCGGCAACTGTTTGTAGCTCTTCAGCTCACGGCGGGCGACCTCGGTGATGACCTCTTCATGGGTCGGACCGAAGCAAAAATCGCGCTCATGGCGGTCCTTGATTTTCAGCATTTGCGGCCCGAACACCGCCCAGCGGCCCGATTCCTGCCACAATTCGGCGGGCTGGATGGCGGGCATCAACAGTTCGATCGCGCCGGCGCGGTTCATTTCTTCGCGCACAATCGCTTCGACCTTGCGCAATACCTTGAGCCCAAGCGGCATCCAGGTATAAAGCCCGGAACCCAGCCGCCGAATCATTCCGGCGCGGAGCATCAACTGGTGTGAAACCAGCTCGGCCTCGGAGGGCGCTTCCTTGCTGGTGGAGAGAAAGAACTGTGAAATGCGCATAATAGAACCCTTTTCAAGAACTCGGATTTTAACCGCATGAAGCGTTTTACAGAGAGGCCGCGCCGTGATGAGTGTGTGCCTACAAACCGTTCGGTACGATATGACCCGGTGGAGGTGAGTGAACAGCGCGGTCTGCGCACACTGCATTTTGCTGGCGGGGTGGCACAGTCGGTGATGCGGGTGCGCGATCCGTTTGCGCTAGAACTGGAGTACACCCGCGCCGCGATGCTGTTTTCCGTTTTGCATTCGAAGCCGCATGACATTGCGCTAATTGGTTTGGGCGGCGGTTCACTAGCCAAGTTTATCCACCGACATTTATCTGGAAGTTACCTGACGGCACTGGAGATTAACCCGGAAGTGGTCGCGGCCGCGCGGGCCTATTTTCATTTGCCACCGGACGATGCAGGCCTGACGGTCATCACCGGTAATGGTGCGGCTTGGGTGGCCACGCAGTCGCGCAGTCTGGATGCCCTGATCGTTGACGGTTACGATCGCTGCCGCATTGTCGCAGCCTTGTCGTGCCCGGAGTTTTATCGCAGCTGTGCTGGGGCTTTGCGGCCAGGAGGCGTGGCCGTGTTCAATCTGTGGGCTGAAAATGGTCGTTTTAATCTTTATCGTGAGGCGATTGAGACGGCGTTTGCATCGCCTACGCTGATCCTGCCCACTGAGCAGAAAGGGAATCTGCTGTTGTTTGCGGCGCGAGGCGGCTGGGGGGGGCTGGATTGGTCAACGATTCGCGCGCGCGCGGTGGTGGTGGGAGCGAATTGGCATTTTGATTTGGCAGCCTTGGTAGAGCGCTTGGAATTGGAGCCAAGAAACGGGATGCCTGGATCGGTTATTTGAGGCTTTGCAAGTGGTCGTTGTGATGGGAGAATCGGCCTCAGT
>Ga0209835_1000646_pt1 | contig 21739 bp, 27 predicted proteins | sample LakKivwa52mmetaG_FD_184138 | JGI IMG/M metagenome (GOLD analysis project Ga0209835, IMG submission 184138) | Anoxic lake water microbial communities from Lake Kivu, Rwanda to study Microbial Dark Matter (Phase II) - Lake Kivu water 52m metaG... | ecosystem: Environmental > Aquatic > Freshwater >...
GGCAGGTAGTGGCACGCTGTTCTCCAGCGGTGTTCAGGGCGGTGTTGGTTCAACACAAAGCCAAATGGCTGGCAACCTCAATTATATGTCGGACATTGCTGACACTCAAACTGCCTATGGGCAAGGGAGTCAGATGATGGGACAAGCCCAACTAGCCTACGGACTAGCACAAGGAGACATGGCTAGGGCACAAGCCTTCAGTGCTCTTGGTGGCACCATCTTCAGTCAGGCTGGTGGATTTAGTGCGTTTGGTGGTGCTAAAGCAGACAACTATCGACCTGTTGTAGACTCTTCTGGGTGGTCTAAGAACTAATGGAAAACACCACTCTGTCTCAGGCACCAGAGGTGCCCATTCCTGAAGGACAAGTTGTTGCCACCAATCCTATTGATGTTGGTGTTGCCGACATTCAGTCGTTTAGTTTGGACGAACAACTTGTGGACAAAACACAGCCCACCATTAGTCAGGAAGCCTTTCCCATTGTAGAAACCACCCCTGAGATGGTGGCCTATTCGTATGCAGCGATGGACTTTGCTGCTCCTCCTGAGTATGTTGCCCAAAGCATGAGTAGGTATGTTAGTCCTAGTGGGGCCACCACTGATTTGGCACAAGGCATTGTTCAATCGGAGTTGCGTGCTCTTAAGAACGATTTTGGCAGTGCCACATCTTCTGGCAATGTTGATTTGTCAGCAATGTTTGTTGAAGCCTACAAACAACAAGAACAATTGGCTAAAAACATTAGTGCTGCTAAAGCAATGTCCATTGTCACCACCAAGGCTGTTGAAAACACTGCCACTGCCACTCCCTCTGCTGTTGAGAACAACTCAATTGAGCATTTGGCTAAAGTGGCTAAGGAACAGGGACACAACGCTGCTAGGGCCATATTGTTGGAACAGCGTGTTAAGGCCAAGTATGGGAGTGCTGTAAGCACCACTGAGGCTGTGGGTAGTTTGGTGGCTGCTGTTGGTGGTGTGATTTTGGCTGGTGTTGCAAACCCCTTGTTGGGTTTGGCTGCTGGTGCAGCACTGTCTGTGAACGCAATTGCCGATCAGAAAGCATTTAGAGATGCCATTAAGAAGCACACTGGCATAGACGCCAAAGAAGTGTGGGGCATTACGGACACTCTGGAGAAATACAATAGGCTGTTAGCCACATTGCCAACTGAGCAAGCACTTGCAATTGACAGCAAAGTGTTGGACGACATCATTGCCAATAGTGATCGCATTCCATTTCTAGGGAAGGTGTTTGCAGCAGGTAATGCTGCAAGTTTGCATGTAGGCGTACATAGTGCTCCCGGCCTAGACATCAGTGCTCGTACACGTGATTGGTTGGATGGCATCGGTGTTGCAGGTGATGTTATTGGTGCTCTCAAATATGTTAAGTATGTGGGTAGTCCTGCCAAGAGTTTGGAAGTTGCTGCTGGTGGAGATGCTGTTGGAAGGCAAGTGGCCTCTGACATTGCGGCTGGTAAGAACACCCTCAATGTGCCTGAAGCACAACAAATTGAGTGGAGTTTGTCTAACAACTTTGAACAAATAATTCCTGAAGGAGTGAGTGGAACTGCTGGCAGTGTTCAAAAAATCCTCATGGAGAACACGAAGAAGTTGTTGGAAGACCTTGACAGTCGTATTGCTCTAACCGGAGACAAACAGCTTCAGGATGTGCGTACATTTGTAGCCCATCACTTTGAACAGGCTCCCACCTCAATTGCCAAATATGATTCGGCAACAGGTGAACTAATTTTACAACATCCGGGTAGGGCTGCTCCTTTCACCAGTGAGGAAACTGCACGTGCCTTTGCAGATAGGTTGGAGAAAGAAACTGGTTGGAAACTAGAAGTTAAGCCCACTAACTCCCCTTCTCGCCCACTCATCTCGATTGATGATGTGGATGACTACATTCCTGAGTCGGCGTTTGCTCGCGTTAAAGTTGAGAACGCAGAGTTGGCGAATGTTGTTTCAACGGGGGGTACGGCTAGGGAAGCATTGTATGCCATCCAATCGTCGTCTAAGAACGACGCAATGAAAGGACTGGCTGAAAGACTCCTCAACAACAAGCAACTCAATTTGGATGCTGTTCCTATAACTAGCATTAGCGACTTTGAAAAGAAAGCTGCTGGTAGCAAGGTGGCAGGACTCTACCGCTATTTGGAAGACACCATTGGCATTGATGCTGTACGACGTATCCCGTCTGAAGCCACAGTTGTACATGAAATTTTACACAGTGCTACTAGCCAAATTATTGATGCAGTGTTGTTGGCAGGTAAGAAAGTTGGTAAAGCATCAATTAGCGCAGTACATGTGTCTCCAGAACAACGCTTTGCTGTTAAGGCGTTGGATAAGGTGTATAAGGCACTTGCCAACAGCAACATCAAGCTCGCGTTTATGGACGGCAAGCACTCCATTGATGATATTCGTGGCCTTGGGTTGGACGCTGCCGCACTCTCAGAACACAAGGACTTTGCCAAATATTATGGATTCACCAACATCCATGAGATGATTGCAGAAGCCACAACCAACAAAGACTTTGCTCGTGTTCTTAAGAACATTCCAATTGGTCGCATCATTAAAGACGACACTGTGTTGGAGATGCTCGGTGGTAAGGTGAGGACTGTGTGGGACGCACTTGTAAACACATGGCGTAAGATGTTGGGTGTTAAAGAAGGTGCTGAAGCGTCTGCACTAGATGTCGTTATAGAAAACACCATGAAACTGGTGGATAATGCTACTGAAGGACAACGCACCTACTTCAAGCAACTGGCTGATAAGAAACTACTCACTGAAGCAGACTTTGAAAATGTTAGAGGTGCTGCCGCATCCTCCACTCTATCTCATGGCTACTATGTCCATCTAGCTCCGTCGTCTCGTCAGATGCACAGTGCAGAAGACATTGCAACACGGTATGGCGGTGGTCTTGATCCTAAGCACCAAGCCTCTATGGAGAGTATGCATGAGCGATTTGTAGCGCTGTTGCAAGAACAGCGTGATAAGAAGCTGCTGTCCAATTACATCTCCACCACCATCGGTAAGCTCAACAAGGCTGAGTTTCAGAAGGTGAATAAGGTGCTAATGGAAGGAGACACTGTAGGTAAGGAATTTAATGACATGGAGTTGTTTGCTCGTGGCATTAAGAGTGACAAAGAAAAGGTTGCCTACTATGCTTTCCGTACCTTAGAAAACATTAGCCTACGCATTAAAAACCAACACATTGTTAAACAACTGTCTCGTGATGGATGGAGTCAGGGATATGTTAGTGTTGGTGGTAAAACAATTACAACCCCAGTGTCACAACTAAACGCTACACAATATGTCGGTAAGAAGGCATACAACATCTCCACTGGACAATGGGACACTCTAAAAGGTAGTGAGTCCAATTTGTTCCGTACCCGCAATGCCATTGATGTTGGTGGAGAAGATGCCACCATGTTCTTAAGAACGGGAGACGATGTTAAAATTGGTGGTTGGGTACAACAACTCCCAATGCTTCCCGGCTCCTATCGTCGTATTTACAACCAAGACTACTTTGGTAGGGTGGTGGTTAGTAAGAAGGTGAACGGAGAGATGGTGGAGGACACTCTTCACATGCGCACGTCCAATAGTGGTAGGGACATGGTGAAGTGGTCTGAGGGAATGAACAACATTCTAAAACAAGTGAAGGGCAATCCTTCTGCGGTTAGTTTGCGCTACATTGAAGAACAAGTGGGGCAGTGGGAAGATGCTTCTAAAGTTCTTAAGAGCATTCAAGATGGTGAGTGGGACAACTATAAAGTGGGCAGTTTCAATCACCACTATGACAGAGATAGTGACAACTACATTACGTCCCTAACTAAAGCTGCGTCCGATTCATTCGATTTTGAACGTAGAGCACGAGGCATTAAGTTGGAATCCATCGACCATGTGGATAACACCCTGTCTCCTATGGATGCACTTGGATCGGAGTTGTCCAACATTAGCCGTATTCGTAATGTGGCAGAATGGAGAGACAAGTGGGTGGATGTTTGGTGGAACACCTTTAAGGACACCATTGATGTAGACTTTGTTCGTGGACGTAGGCCAATTGAAGTGATTAGTGATGCCAACTTTACACAAAGCATGTACACTGGTGGACTCAATGCAGCTAAGTTTGCTGAGAGTCAGCGCAAATACATTTTGCAACAACTGGGTGCTCAAACACTTAGTGAGCGCACTATAGAAGCCACCATGCGGCGTCTTACGTTCAATCACCTGACCAAGTATGTTAAGTTGCCGCTCATGGACGAACCTGTGCATTTGGGACATGCCATTCGCAGCTTTGACCCAATTCAGTTTGCCCGTAGCTTCAACTTCCACACCATGCTTGGTGCATTCAACCCTGCTCAACTCATTGTGCAGAGTCAGGCAATGGTGAACATTGTAGCCGTCAGCCCAGTTCACGGCATGAAGTCTGCATTGTCTATGCCCGTAATTCGCACTGCCCTTATGAGTGATAATGAGAAGGTTTGGCGCACATTGGCAACCACGTCTGGACTGTCTGGAGATGAGTTTGTCAGTGTTGTAAAATCCATTCGTCGTAGTGGCCTCATTGATGGCATTGGTGCAACCTCCCTACATAACGTAGAGGCTGGAGCATTCAATATGTTCAATGGGGTTGCTGGAAAGGTGTCTGGTAGCGGTGCTGCATTCTTCAACAGAGGTGAGGAAGCTGCTCGTATCACTGCGTTTGAAACTGCCCGTAGGGAATGGATGGTGGCTAACAAAGGGGCTGATTGGACAACCAATGCCTCTATGGGTGCCATTTTAGCACGTGCAGACGACCTAACACAGAACATGTCTCGTGCCAACCTTGCGTTCTACCAACGTGGGTTGTGGAGTATTCCTGCTCAATATTTGCAATATAACATCAAACTTGCTGCCAACATCATTAGTAGTTTCTTACAACAAGGTGCAGGTAGGGGCTTTACACGTGGGGAAGCAAGCCGCATTATGGGTGCCCACCTCCTTGCCTATGGTGCTGCTGGCAACGGGTTGATGATGTTCTATGACGAAATTGCAGGTGGATATGAACAGGCCACTGGACAAAAACTGTCTGAAGAACAGAAGTTGGCTATTGTGGAGGGTGGATTTGCATGGATGGCTGATGCAATGTCTCAAGCACTCACTGGTGAAGAAATGAAACTAGGCTTAGGAAAGCGCCTAGGTACATTCAACTGGTATAACGAAATTCTTGAGGCCGCTGTAAACTCCGATGCTGCATGGTGGGAAGCCGCCTTGGGTGCTAGTGCCACCATTCCTAAGAAAATTGGTAGCCTAAAATACTTGGCTGATCCGTTCACAACAGGTGATTTGTCTCCAGAAGCGTTCTTGTCTGCCACTAACAAAGTTCTTAAGAACACTTTCTCAAGCTGGAACAACGCCACTAAGGCAGTTTATGCAATGAACAATCAGGGACGTATGGTGAGCAATCAGGGCACCATTATGGCTAATGCCACAACTCCTGAAACATTTGCACAAGCTGTTGGTATGCCTCCTGCTGAAGTGACTGCTTGGTATAGGTGGATGGCAAGTGAGAAAGACTTGCGCAATGCTACTAAGGATTTTGCTAAGGAGTATATGCGTCTTGATGAAATTAGAGTGGACTTGTTACGTGAGACAGGGGGTGTTTATAATGAACGCATTAACGAATATACGAAGGCACAAGCTGCCCTGTATAAGAGTGTCCCTGTAGGAATGCAAGACACTTTCGACGCAGAACGCAAACGTATTTGGGCACTACGTAATAGCGAAACAGGTAAGCCTCGTCTTGTTGAGAAATACATTGAGCTACTGGACAAGGGTGCTAAGGCTAAGGATGCCCCTCTAATTAAAAACTATGGTGTGGAGAACTAAATGGCTAAAGAAAAAGCTGGATGGATGGCTAGGAATATCGGCGAAGCAGACACTCCTGTTGCTCCCAACTTCGGACTCATTGAACAGGCGGGTGCCCATAGGGGCACTGCTGCCCGCATTGCGGGAGAGAGTGATGCTGCCACCATTAAGGCACTAGGGGAAATGGGTACCACTGCCTACCAAACCTACCAATATACAGAGAGTGCTAAAGAAGCCAGAGAGGTGATGGAGAGGCTGCAATCACCTACGTGGCAAGGCAAGAAGGCGTTTGAGGCAGAAGAAACTCTGCGAGGTGTTGACGCCCTTACGCTAGGTAATAAAAAACAAGCTCAAGAAGAGTTTGGGAAAATTGTAGACGCTGCTAAGAACGATGCCATTACTCCTGAACGTGCTCAAGCAGAACTTGCTGCTGCCATGCGTAAGCGCATTGCTGCCAATCCCGGTGCTGCTGCCTCAATTCGTGCTGCTTACAACGAGTTTAGTGGACAAGGCAATTGGGACATTAGCGAAATGCAGCGTGCCTTTCAAAGTGGCAATGCTGCTGCTGATGAGCAGAAACGTCTGCTGGAACAGGCTAAAACAATCCCTGCTGGCTTTAGGGCCATTGTGAATGAGAAGGGCGAGACTGTGGGGGCATTCACTGATGCCGACTATGCACAGGCATTTAAAACACAGAGTGGCCCTGCATGGAACAGTGTGTTGTCCTACTACAACCACGAGAGACAGAAAGCAGGGTTGGTTGCACTAGAAACTGCCGCAAAGACTGAGGGCGTAGTGTCTGAACGACAAGCCATTGGTGTTAACAATGCCGTGTCTATCGGTAGAGAAGCAGCCATGCACAGTGTGGACATTAAGTTTGCTGGACAGAGTTGGGAAGGACTTCCTCCAGACAAACTCGTTGAAGGAATGGCTACCTACCGCACCGAGATGCAAAACTCATGGAGCAAGTTTAAAACACAGGCTCTTGAGCGCATCAATGCGGTGAAAGACCCCGTTGCTCAAGCTGCCATGATTAAGCACCTAGACGAACAAGACAAACTTGCTAGAAGTCGCATTGATGGTATTACGAAGGACACAGGGGAGTTTTTGTCCCACATGCGTACAATGTCCTCAATCACCAATGACAAGGCACAGGGTGCTCTTGCCAATGCTCAAATGATGGACAAACTCATTGGGTTTGGTTTCACTAGCAGTGAGATTGATCGCATGAAGAATGAGAACGGTAGGCGTGAGATTTTGGAAAGCACCAAGAATGATCCTTCCAATCCCATGCGTAAGATGGTAGTGTATTTTGACCAGCTACGCACTGCTGTTGCGTCTGGTGACTTCAACCTGATGTCTTCTGCTATGATGGAAGGCAATAGGCTTCAGAAAATCACCACCACTGCTGACGCACTTGCTAAGGGTGAGAAAGTGGTTGATGGCAAACCAATTGATCCCACTGATCCAGACACCATTGCTGCTGTTAAGCTACGTGAGGAACGTGCTGCACAGGCTGCTAAGAAGGATGTTGTAGACTTGTCAGACAAGGATGTGGTGGCTTTACGTGAAACCGCTCCAGACCTGTCCGACAAAGAGTCGTCCATTGACAGCTTCCTAGCCTTCTTCAGGAGTGGGAAGATTGATAAGGTGGATAAGGGTAATGCTGAATTCATCCGTACCAACGTAGCCAATCGTATGCAACAGTGGCTTATGGGTGATGAACAAGTGCACTATCCTGCACGTCTTGCAACCGTTCTTAAGAACAATCAAATGCAAGTTGATGCGTCAGGCAATCTCACCATTAAGGTTGGAAGAAATAAATGGAACCAAGCAGGAGATGCTGCTAGGTTGGTGTCTCGTGCCAACAAGATGTTGGAGTTGGCTAGTGCTGCAAGTGGCATTGATAAGAAAGAATTGGCTCAACAAGTGTTGGAAAAAACAAAATCCTATTCGCCAGCCAAGCAAGGAGACACCTTCAGTGCTTCCTTCACTGAGGAAGACATTATGCGTATGGGGCCAGAAACAGCCAAGGCATCATTGCGCAAGATGGGAGTTCCTTCTCAATACATTGACGCCATTGTGAAGGACATGGAAGCCACACGACAATCTGCCACTAAGGTGGAGCAGCCTAAGAAAGAACCAGTGTTCGGTGGGGTTAAGTGGGGAGACACACGTGGCTCGCAAAAAGCCGGTGGTTAAATTCCTCTACCCTTCAATTCCTGTAATGGAATTGGAGAAGGGGGAGCAATACACCTTGTTTCATCGACGTGTTGACAAAGTTGATTTGCCACATGACGACAATAACGAAGAGTGTTGGTGCTCCCCCATTGTTATGCGGGATTCAGATGTCCCGCCCGACTACACATACAAAGACTACATTGCTATTGTTGCAACATCTGTACACTGAATCCTTCTAATGATAGTAGTCGATGTCCATACATTGACAACAACCATCGACGAGCAGCATTACGTGCTTCTTCATAACTGCTGAATGTGTTCTTAAGAACCTTCGGCAGTTTTTTATTTGTGCGTTTAATTGTGTAGGTCATTTCCAATCTCCTTGTTGTTCCCTAATGCGTCCTTTAAGTGCTTCGCAATAGACAGCAGCATCGCAAAGCTCCTCCTGTAAATGCTGTATCCAATCCAGAATGTCTAGGTCGGTACGCATTGTTGTTGTGCCATACTTATTTAGCCCAACCAAACTCCTGTTGTGCAACATCTTCATCACCTTCTGCACGTTTAAGTCTTCCACCTTCAATGGCCTCCTTCAACAAGTTTACAACCGCATATTCAAGCAACATTGCCACTTCCTCTTGGGACATGTCCCATTGTGTAATGGCACTGCCATCGGGCTTCTCCACAATGTTCAGTAGCTTCATGTCAGCACCCGTCACCAGCACTAGGCCGCCGGTTAGTTGGTGAATAGTCACTCTCTGCCTCCTCCCAATCTTTCAACACATCTGCAAAATGCTCCACCCACTCTTTGTGGTTGAGAGGAAAACTACACCCACGAAGGAAATAGAAGAAGTGTTCTACCAGCGTAGGCCACGACTCGTGTTCCAAATCGTGATTATGTTGAATTTCCAACCCACTATTGTAGTCGTTGTACAGAAACTTAAGTTTGCCTTCCATTGTGTTCTCCTTATTAAATGCCACACACACCACTCTTACAACCTGCGTCTATGTTTTCTTCGTAAATTATTCCTTTGTGCTTGACGGCTTCCCCATATTCAACTTCTGTAAGAGGTTGTCCACCACGACTTCCGTCGGGATAGCATGTAAATCCGCGAAGTCTTGGAGCATATCGAGATAGTGTCTCTGCAAAATGCGCAACTTTCGCTTCGTTGTTATCTTTTGTCCCCCAAGCAGGGAGATTAATTGTGCTTGAGATTGACATATCGACATAATCTTGCACATCTGCTTGGAAAGCAATTCTTCGTTCATACTGTGTAGAGAGTCCATACGCTGTCTGTATCCTTTCTGGAGCTATTCCGTCTTTAATTAGCATTTCTGCCGTGGCATCCACGCAATACTCATAGTGCCATCGGGTTCCGTCTTTAAGATAACGCCGCTTGTATGCAACCGCGAATAGCGGCTCAATGCCAGTTGTCGTTCCGGCCAAGATTCCAATAGTGCCGGTGGGGGCAATGGCTCGATAAGCAGCAGGGTGACTAATGAAGAGCCTATCACAATGTTCATTTGCAGATGCCTCACTTTCTTCTTTATACACCATCAACCATTGATGAAGTTCGGGAGTCACTTCATACTCATATCCTCGCTTGAGGAGCCACTCGTGGATTCCCATGAGTCCAAGCCCAAGTCTACGATTGCGCTCCCGCACTTGGTAAACTTTATCGTAAGGGAGGTCTGCTCGGAGCGTTCCACAAACAAGGAATTTTGCTGCCAAAGAAACGATGGCCTTAAACTCGTCCAAACTTTCCACATTGCCCAAATTGACACTTCCAAGATTGCAAACGTCGCTATCATCTTCTGATGTAACTTCAGTGCATGCGTTCCGTAGAGTTTCATTCTGCTTATCCCCAAAGTTGAAACTAAATCCCGGTTCACCTGTCTCCATAGCCTGTCGACAGTTGTCGTAGAACGTAGAGTGCAGGTGCCTACCTTCTCCGGCGTTGAGCCACGCATCATCATAATTGACACTAATGTTGGTCATGTCTAGCGGAGCAGCGGCATTGAAGTCGGTGTTCTTAAGAGCACGAATTTCTTCACTCCAATTTTTAGCAACAAGAAAATCACGAATGTCATCGTGCTGCCAATTGAGTGAGGCATAAATTGCTGAACGCCTACTACCACCTTGCATTACATTTCGACCAATTTCATTAACCATATGCATAAGACTAATAGGGCCACTAGACGTGCCGCCAGTACGGCGAATAGGCTTTCCTTTAGGCCGTAGAATAGAATAGTCGACACCAATGCCACCTCCAGTCATCAAGCAGCTTGTAGCCCTCCATGCAATGTTTGCCCACTCTTCACGACTGTCTTCCTCTGCACGAAGCAAATAGCAGTTGTTGAAGAAACTGTTGGGCCTACCTGCATAATAAATGTATCGCCCACCGGGAACAAACTTAAACGTGCGAACATATTCTGCCAATTGCTTACGGTCTTCCTTGGTCATAATGGGATGTGTTGTTCCCCCACGTGTCCCACAAACATCCTCTACAAGTCGCTCAGACAAATTGGCCCACGTATCATTCGGGCCTTGAGCATACTTAAAGCGGAAAACATTCTCACCCAAATTGCTACGAAATTCACTCATTCAGCCACCTCATATTTGTTTGTTGCCTCTACAATCTCTTCTGGTATATTGGAGAGAATTGATGCAGTCCACCCTGTCGTCCCCCACCTGTGTTTAAAGCACTTATAAACACTGCCAGAATAACCGTGAAACAGGTAGTGGTCTTCGTGCTCCTCGACGTTGCTGATGCCACTATTCATGCGCCACTCATCGCTGCCCAAATACCCACCATACCAACCTGCTAACACCTTGTCAATGTGTTCACCAGTGTGGGGGTTACGCAATGTGACAACAATCCATTTGTCAGGGGTATACATCGTCGTCCTTTCCTACAATTAGTCGTACAATTCCTAAATCCAAAATCATCAAGTCATCTTTAAAGTCAAACTCAATGCCCACCATAAACCCAGTGATGAGGTGCACACTAATGAACATCATTATGTGTTCTCCTCAAACCATTTAGCCATGTTCTTCTTGATGAACGGTGCCAAATCGGACAACACCCTAGCTACTCCTTCTTCTTCACACATTTTCTCAAACTTGGTGAGCGTCCAGTAGTAGTGGGCTTCCTCTTGGGAGGGGAAGTCTCCTTCTCTGCTGTCGTATTCGTCAAACATTGCTTACCCCTTTCACTAGTTGTTTTCTTCTTGTGACACGTCTTACACAAGATTTGTAAGTTGGATGCAGGACAATAGAGACGATTGATGTAGGTGTCCCAATTGACAAACCCCTCAGACAAACTCACCACAGGATCAATGTGGTCTACGTCCACTTCTGTAGCAGGGAAAAACTTGCCACAACTAGCACATTCATAATGTGATGCTTCCCTATTTGTGCGTTTGTTTTTCCTCTTGCCAACATATGCGTTCTTAAGAGCAGCAAACTTGTTAGGAAACTTCCTGAACGCTGCCCTCAGTGCGCTTGTTACGAATGCCCGCATCCTTCCGTCTGTCCAATGATCGACTGTTGACATTATTGTGGAAGGGGGCTTTTGCCCACCAACTGTTTTTCTTACTCTTGGTTTTCGTTCCATTGCTGTTAAACTCCTGCATGTGTGGGTATTTAGCGATTGTCACCATTGCCTCCAATTGCATTACGTTGTTTACGACTGTCTAGTTTGACGATGTTGGCCTCTGCTATGTCCGATAAATGTAGCTGCAAATCTGCTGCAATTGCAGCCACCATCCACAGCACATCACCCAACTCTTTCTTAACATCCTCTACAAACGTGTCTGTTTTTCCATCTCGACGCATCTTGCTAAACTTGCCAGCAACCTCCCCTGCTTCTTCCATGAGGCCCAACAGGGCATACACATTGTCAGCAGACTCCTTACGAAAACTCATTGCCTTGGCTTGATAGGTGTCAAAGTGCATTGTTCTCAAACTCCTTCCACTGATCGGTTGTGCTAACATACTTGATGATGCGCTTCAGTGCCTTCAAAATTTTGTCACTGTCAGGCTCACCTTCCCAATGTTTTTGTAGCTCATAACAGTCGATGAGATATTGACGAGTACATTCACCAGCAATGTCCCACACCGCATCCCCATACTCATGTGCCCACTCTTTTAGTTTCATTCTTCGTCTCCTTTAACAAGAACAGCCCAACTCTCAGGATACAACACTTTCATCTCTTTGTCAAGCATTTTTGCCACAATTTGTGTTTCTTGTTGAGAATGCTTGTCAAGTCGCAAGTTGCACACCCTAGCAAAAGCATACAAACTTCCACTCCAAATCCACTCCGTCATAGTGTTTTGAGGCAACACCATGCGTGCTTGTTCAGGACACACTTGTAGCTCAAGTAAGGCACTATACGTATTAAGACACTTTTCTACGACTTCTTCAGGGAACAGCACACAATTCATGTCAACTTCCATGTCCTGAATGGGAGACAAATCCACCACTCCATCTCCGCTACCTTGCTTCTTATTGTACGCTCGCTCTCTCCACTCATTCGGGAAATAAAACTCAGGCTCACTGTCCACATAACGCCGACTCACTTCATTCCATGCCAACCCCACTTGATGCTTAACAAGCTGTCGTGCTACGAAGACGGGGGCTTTAATGCGGAAAGATGCGAAGGCATGACTGAAAGGACTCCAATGATTGTGTGTTGCCAAATAGCGTAGCAGCTTTTTGTCTGCCCCACTCATCTGCATGATGTATTTGCGATTGGTGACATTCCCTTCATCATCAAACCACTCCTGAACGCCAACAACGTCAGGCTTACTAGCCTTATCAAAACTCACTCGTGCTGCATTAACAACACTCCAATCATCTCCCATGTGGTCGAGATGTGTCACCTGCATGTCTGCTGTATTCATTTCAACTTTCTCCTTGCTCTAACTAAGTTGGTTCGATTGCGAGGTACAACACCTTCCATCTTGTCTAGCAATGCATCATACTCTGCTGGTGTTAGTTGCTCCATCAGTTCTGCATATTGCCTACCACTAGCTAACAACTCTGGTGTGGTGTCGTCTGCTAAGTCAAACACATCCACGTCGCTGTCAATGTCTGGTGCACTCTTCTTCTGCCAATTGATTAGTATGTTTTTAGCAATGGTGTACACCCATGTGTTGAAGGCTACGCTGTGGTCAAACTTATCTAGGTGTTCAAATGCTCTTAAGAACGCCTCTTGTACTGCATCTTCTCCTTCTTCTCCCCGCTTATGCACAGCATATCTAACCAACCTACTTCGATAGATGTTTGCCAACTCTTCAAATTCCTTCGGAGTCATCTTCCCCCTCCTTTAAGAAACGCTCAATTTCCTTCTCTGCACGTTTCTTTTCCACCTTCTGCTTCTTTTGTTGCACGACCTTGTGGTCGTAGTTGTACTCAGGATCGAACAGTGTTTTGTGCTGCTCACCAACTTGACTTGGTTTCATTTTCCATATTTCCGTTCAAGGTAGGATAGGGAGACAAACATGGGGTCAGCCCAACCATCGGCGGCTTCATGCAAGACGACAACACCACGCCAGTGTTTATTTCCCTGATAGCCCTTATATCCTTCGTCATGTTGATAGAATGCACCGGCAACGATGGCAAGCTGTTTGCTCCCATCCACCAACTCCCTACATGCGAAGTCGAGTTCTTGTCGATGCCCCATAACAAAACTTTTTCCGACTCGTTGTAAGAGGGACGCAGCCCTACCTGTGTATGGCCTACCTGACATTGGATTAGCAAAATAGTGGCTAAACAAAATGTTTTCAATGTTGACAATTTGCAAATAGTCATATGTTTCCCATCCTTTCAAATCAAAGTCGTCATACGACAACATTCCAATTAGTTCTGGATTGCTGTTGACATAACGCTCTAAACGCTGCTCATGGTTGCCCATTAGGAACACTTTACGTGGGTTATAAATAGGCTTTTTATACCTACGTTGTGCAGCTTGTAGGCTAATAATGGGCTTCTCCAACAGCCTCATTGCTTCCCTACCTGCTTCAATGTCTGCAACAACTCTCTTCCCTTCGATAGCAGCAGTTCCCTTGTCATAGCTAGAGAGACTAGGTAGGTCGAAATGATCCCCCAAATGTACAATGATGTCAGGACGAGTGTCCACAATGTATTTACCAAGCCATCCAAGATGGGCATTAGGTACTCCGGGTTTACACTGTGTGTCAGGAATTATCAGAATTTTCTTCATCGCCACTCATCCCAAGATGCCACCATAAATGACAGCCTAACACCCTCAATTTTCCCATCGTCTGTTAGCCATGCGTGTGCTTCAAACCCACCTGTACCTACAGTGAATGGCCCGACGTAGTCTGGAGCGGTTGTACGGTAGGTTTTTGCTTCTGTGCATGCGAAGTTTAGTAGTTCGACTGCCCTGCTCTGAAGTTGACTAATGCTAGGAACACCTTCACCACGCCACTCCCACTCAAGTGCCACCATTGCCTTATGCGTCTTCTCCCAATCAAACTGCTCCAACACATGTTTAATCAACTTGTTCTTCATTTGCTTCCTCCGTAATTTCAGGAACATTGGGTAGTTTTTCTACCACGGTAAGCCACTCAACCCTACCCGCATAGGCAAATCCACGCAAAGAGGGGTAGCACGTTTTCTTAAATGCACAATAGGAACAAGTGGTACACAGCTTACGATTGGGACTTGTTGCACTTTGTGGCACATCCTCCATTACGTCTTCTGGTGGCGCATCTTTCGACAGTGTTCCAATAGCTCTGGAGAGGCCGTATTCAAACGCATCAACGTCTGGAGAGAACGGGAAATAGTGAATGTGTCCGAGTTCCTTTTGAATTGTGAGGAATCCCATCTCGTCGCTCTTAAGAACATTGGCGTAGCCGTTGAGTTGTCCGAAATATCCGAAGGGGTCTTCTGTGAGGTGGTCATGGAATTTTCGTTCGCTTTGTTTTGTAACACTCTTCACGTCCACGACGCTGCCATCAATGATAGCATCAATACGACCACGAACACGCCAATCACCGCTAACATATTCCACCTCCTTCTGTTCGGCTTCCACGCAATGCCCTGCATCACGTGCAAGTTGCAACACCAACTCTTCCAACATGTCCCCATACAAAAACTTAATGCGTGTCACACTGGTGATGTCTTCACCAGCATCAGGTGTGTGATGCTTAAACCACATACGACGCAAACAAGTTTCACCAAGTTCTGAGAAGTAAATTGTCTTGGGCTTACGCTCACGTGGCTCACGTTTCCCCATTTGCTTCACATAGGCATTCGCCATGTTTGTAGAAAAAGCCGAGGTGGCAAGCCCCTCTGCCTTCCCCACTATGGCATGAATGTCATCAACCAAAGTGGAAACATTCATTTATTCCCCCTCAAACGCATTATCACTCTCTTCATCACGTGTCTCTACCTTCTTAGCCGTAGATTTCTCCACTTTAGCCTTTGCTACGGCCAAATCAGCATCGCCACAACTGTAGGCTTCAAACATGCGTGCCACTGCAATGATGGCTTCAGCTTGCTTCTCGTAGGACAGCTTCTTATCCACAGTGTCCTTCATAAGCTGCACAGCGTTTGTCAGCGAGTTTTGCCGGACAATAGCTCGTTGCCCATCCAAAGGAGGAATCGGAAACACATTGCTACGACCACCAAAACCACCACCGCCAGCAGGGCGAGCGGGAGCAGCAGCAGGAGCAGTAGCACCACCACCAGATTTTTTAAATGAGTCCATATTAACATCTTTGCCATAGGCACCCTCAGTAAAGTCAAACTCAACAACATCACCTGCATTGACACGGGGGTTTTTAAAGCCACACTTAAACCATTCGCCATTGGCCTTGAACGAATAGGTGGGTTTCTCTCCAAATTTTGTTTTTACGCTTTTAGTAGAAATCTGTTCAATAGTATAAGTCATAGTTTATTCCTTTCGAGAATGGCTGTAGCAAAATTGAGTAACTGCTCTTGTGTTGCATTGCGCTTCATTACATTGGCAAGGAGGCTAATTACCTCTATGTTTCCCCTAATGTATCCTTTTGAGTTGTCTATCCTATCTAAACTGTAGCTGTTGTCCTGCTTTGTTCCGTGGTTGGACTGTAGAGGCATTTTTAATGGTACTGTTACTGCTACAATTTTCACTTCGCTCATTATCTATTCTTTCAATTATTCTCCCCCAATTAACAACAATAAAATCTTCAATGGCTTTTTCATGGAAAGAGCCATAAAGGGGTTGCCTATCAATTTGTGCCCTAACTATATGTTTTAATCTCATTCTACAAATGACTGGAATATCTGTAGAATCCCAAGGCTCCACCCATTCAACATATTTCATATACTAATACCCATTTTCTTATTCGCAATAGAATAAGCACGCTGTCTATTCCGATACTTCTCTGGATTTGCTGCGTATGCTTTACGTTTAGCGATGCGGTGCTCTTCTGTCAACATTCTACTCTCCATATTTAGATAGCTCGACTTCTTCTAAGTCTTGCCAGTTCTTCCCTACACTACAACCAACACTAAGTGTAACAGGCATCTCAATGTTGTAGTAGTGGTTGATGAAGGCGGTTGTGTTCTTAAGAATAGTGTAGCACGCTTTGATAAACTTGTCAAGTATTTCTTTCTTACAGTCGAAAACAATTGAGTCGTGAACAGTCATTACAGGAACAACATGCTCTGACAACCCACTCTTGTACAACTTCTCAACTATAAGGCCCACCATGTGAGGAACCACATCACCTGTTGCAAACCCCTGCACAGGCCAATTCTTCAACTCAGTGGGGCTAAAGCTAACACCTCCTTTCCAATCGTTGTCATACTCTGTAAACACATAGCGACGACCTGTGGGCATTATCTTGGTGTACACACCTACAGGAAGGCCCTTAATGCTGCGTTTGGACGACAATGTTCGTCCCTTGGATGCCTCCTCCATAATTGATTCGTGAAACGCGCCTACGCCCTTATAGCGGCTGTAAAACACCTTGATGAATTTCTTAGCTTCTGCCACACTACAACCAGCATTCTCTGCCAATGTTTTAGGGCCAGCACCATACACCAGCCCAAAAGACAATCGCTTAAACCACTTACGCTCATCCTTGGTGCATGCTCTGCCATACATTCCTTTGAACAACTCTGTGTGCATGTCAACACCATTGTTAATGTCATCAGCAAGCTGAGAGTCGTCTGCAATGGCTGCAAGCCCTGCCATTTCAAGTTGGCTGTAGTCAAAATCAACTAGGCGTCCTTCATCTCCCCACCTGCTAATGTAGGCTGCTTTAATTCCTCCTTCAACTGTTTGGTTTTGGATGTTGGGTTTGTTACAAGATAGCCGCCCTGTTTTGGTGGAGCAGTGTTGCAGGTTGGGATGGATGCGGTTGTCGAGGAACGTAAGAGAGCGCATGTTTTCATAGTAGGTTTCACGTTGTTTACTCCAAGTGCGTAAATTGAGAATGGATGTTGCAATGCCTAGTTTGTCCTTGATGTTCTTAAGAACCGACTCATCGACAGTGAAATAGCCCATCTTTGTAGGAGAGGCACCACACTTAACTGGGTCATACCCAAGCCCATCAGCTACATATTCAACATCTACAGTTTTAAACTTGTCCTTTCCATTCTTATACTTCCCTACAAGGTGTTTCTCACGAACCACATACTTCCCACCAAACAACAAACAGCTAACGTCTTTAGGACTACTCCACTGCCAAGAAGGATAGGCAGGAGGAAGAACACCAACAACAGATGATGATAGTAGTTCTTCCTCTACATCAATTTGCTCCTTCAACACCTCACTCTGCCTCTCAACATACCCAACATCAATGTGCATGCCATTGAGTTCCATGATGGTTGTAGCAACAAGAGCACGACACTGGCTGGTCACAAGTTGTGACATGTTGTTCTTAGACACTAGTGGTTGTTGTGCTTCGTAAATGAGTAGTGTGTTGTTAATGTCTCCTTGTAAATAGTCTGCCAGCATGTCAATGGGAATGTCTTCTGTTTGAACACCTGCTTTCCAAAACTCCTTAATGCGATCATCCTTAAGAACACCACCATACTTCTCACTCAATTCATCCAGTGATGGGTAGGTGTGCTGTTGCCCAGACAACAAATACTCAACAAGCTGTGTGTCCCAAACTGTTTTGCTAACAAGTTCTTTCTGAGTAATCCAGTTGTTAACAAGCAGGTAGAGTAGGTCAAATTTAATGTTGTGGCCAACCACTACATCATGCGCTTTCCACCATGCGAGGAAAGTTTCTTTTCCCAACGGGTTGTCCTCAACAATGAGAGACACCTCACTGTTCTTCAGTCCGGCCAGCACTATCCGATTGTCCGGCCAGAACGGACTCGCTGGCATGCTGATGGGACTCCTTATTGTCGTCTCCAGATCGATTATTAGTGCCGTCATAAATGTATAGCTCACATTGATTGTTGAAAATAGGTGGTCGTACAAACCACGTTTGTGTATAGGGATGTGGTGGCATAGACACTCGTAAACAACTAACAGACATAGGGCACCCATTCCCACTACATTTGCTAATGTCCATTAGTATGTCCCCACATATCGTGCAATTGAGGGTTCAATGGTCACTTCAAACTTTCCATGACGCAATGTTTCGTCTGTCTTGTCACCACCGTACAGCTTGTTCTTAGGAACGTTAATGTAGCGAGTGTATTCGTGCTCTCCCTTACCGATTGTTACAATGGCATCTGCCTCACCAATCTTGTCTGTCTTACTGCCACGTAGTTGCGCCATGTTAATCCAGTGTTGGTTTTCACCACTACCATCCACCTGACTAACAGCAATGACAGGGCCATACTTCTTAGCCAACTCTCGTGCCCACTCATACAGCTTGCCAATGCGGAGGTCTTCACGTTCCATCTTACCAAACCCACTCACTTTGTCAAGCTGGTCAAACACAATGAGGCATGGATTGTATTCATCGAACAATGCTGACAGCTTCCTCACATCGTTCATTCCCTTGTCGTCATTTGTCACCAACACTTTCCCACCGGCCATACTCTTAAACACTTCTTCATAGTGAGCAATGTCTGCATCAATTTCTGCATTGGTAACACCAAAATAACTCTGCACAATTCGATACATCACCTTATCACTGCTCTCTTCATTATTCACCCAAATAACTGGACGATCATCTGTAATTTGTCCTACGAAATTACTCACCTCACTAGCCACCATTGTTGTCTTGCCAGTTTCAGGACGTGCTGCAATGATGATGAAGTCCCCTTGGCGAATGGGGCCAAGACTGACATTGAGTTCGTTGAGACGCCAATTAAATCCACTACTCCCTACAGCCTTACGAATGTACGACAAATCAGTTGAAACAAAGAGATCGTCTTTGGAAACGCTTCTTCCAATTTCTCGATTGTATTGATGCACCATGTTTGCAATGTCTTCAAGAGAGGCTTCCTCCTTATCGTGTACAACATCCAAGGCTTTATTCATAATGAGAGTGGCGTAGTCTTTCGTAATGTAGTTCTTAAGAACATCCTCAACAACAATGCTATCCGCATCTTCTGTTTCAATGTTGGAGAACAACTTCTCATAAATTGTGTGACTTGCTTCCTTCATGTCCTTGGTGTGGAGCATGAAGAAAAACCGTTTAAACTCTGCTACATCAACACTCTCATGGTCGGGATAGGAACGATAGTATTTACCCAACGCTTGAATGACACGCCAGCTTTCCTTGCTAACACTGTGTTCTTTTACAAATGGAGACAAGCGAGTATACAAACTCTTGTCTAGTAGTTTTTTAATGAGGACAACATCATACATCTGCAATTCCTTTCAAGTAGGACAATGGTAGTTCTTTAGGCTGCTGGTTCACCATCACGTCACAACGCATTAGCGAGTGTAGCTGCCTATCAACTTCAAATGCTCCAACCTTCCCTGCTTCATCATCATCAAGCCATATTAGTGCCTCACTGTAGTTGTTAAACACATACACAATGTGGTCTTCCCTAATTTTAGTACCCATTAGACACACCACATCACACCCTGCCTTGTGCAATTTATAGCTGGACACAAGGTCTTCCACAAGTATAACACGCTTATTACGCTTGTCAAGCTGCACTTGTTTGCTAATTTGATCTGGATGGGACATCCATGTTAAATATTTGGGCTTCCTGTTAAACCCCCTCCCTTGGTAGTTGGAAGTGGAAGCACGTAACATTAGCCTACCTGTTTCAGCACTCCATCTAACCCCATATGTGTAGGCATCTTCTTGTTCCAACTCATACCCCATCCACCAGATGCGGGCTTCAATGGGCCAGTCCACCATATCCCTATACCCGTTCAACCACACTCCTTCTGCACCGGCGTCTGTGACAGCAACAGCTGGTTCAAACCATTCCTTTGTAGTGTGCAACTCATCTGCTCTTCTAATGTAGTCGGGTGTTCTTAAGAACCCCGTACTCCCACAATGGTGACAATAGAACAACCACCCATCACCGTTGTTTTTTACGTACAGCCTGTGCTTGTGGTCGCTTCCCGCTGGACACTCGTCGTGATTTAGCTTGTGTTGTTTCCCCACCTCCATCGGCAGGTCGGACACAATGGTTTGCATCTCGTGCTTCGACAACATGTTGTGCATGTTTTCCTCGCTGTTTGGGATAGAGTTGAACAACTACAGGACACCTATATTTACTAATGGCAACACTACAATCTGAATACATTTCATTCAGTGGGCCTTCTGCCTTACGTCTGTCACAGAAGTTGGTGCACACCTCCAAGAAGCGCCTGTGTCCAACAACCTCACAATAGATGATGGGTCGTTCAATCATCTTTCACCTCCACTTCCTGCCATGCAGGTAGGTGTACAACATTTCCATCTTTGTCATGGCAGTAGGAATACATTCCATCAATGTGGTGAAACAACACCCACTCACCTTTCTCAACAGGGCGAGCATCCGGTGGTGCAATTGCATCCTCAATTGGCCTCACCCAACTGTTCCTAAGAACATTGTACAGTTTCATCATTTACTCCAATCTATATTGTGGCAGTACACTTTGATGTAGTGGCTACCACACCCCCAAGAGTTATAATATTTAATCAGTTTACTATGCTCTCTAATGTATTTCATAATGTGTAGTGCGTTCATGCATGATTACCTCATCAAAAAACTAAGAACATATTGACGCACTTCTTCTAGAGGCACCTCATCAGGTCTGCGCCCATCAAATGCTTTGTTAGGTGAGTCCCACCATATCATAACTAGCGTGTCACTACCTAGTATAGCTAGTAGTGCTTCATTCAGTGCTTGCTTTAGGTTCTGTGTTCTCACCAAATTCTCCAGCAATAAGATTGGCAGCTACAAGATAGTAGTTGTGAGTGTTAGGTGTCATGTCGTGCATTAGCTTGAGGTAGTTCACCACTTGTCTGATGGTGTCCTTTCTTACTGTTTCTAACTCGTCGTGTAATTTTTCAATCTCACGGTTAGATGCGTTACGCTGACTGGCAAACAAATCACGTTCATCTCTGGTTTGGTTGAGGATGTCTATTACTGCAGCAAGTTCTTCTTCAAACACACACTTGGGGCAAGTATCAAGGTCATATTCCATCATTCCTCCTTCAGTGCTTTAGTCAGTGCCATGCTGTTGCTCCTCGTCAGGGTGCAGGAATTCACACACGTCGCCGAATACATCACGGCGGCCAACGTTATCCTTTTGCAACTTGCCCCATCCTGCGTAACGCATCTCG
>Ga0209835_1000649_pt1 | contig 21706 bp, 17 predicted proteins | sample LakKivwa52mmetaG_FD_184138 | JGI IMG/M metagenome (GOLD analysis project Ga0209835, IMG submission 184138) | Anoxic lake water microbial communities from Lake Kivu, Rwanda to study Microbial Dark Matter (Phase II) - Lake Kivu water 52m metaG... | ecosystem: Environmental > Aquatic > Freshwater >...
ATGCCGAAGATTCGGACGGAGAGAGAACTTAAGCGGGTTCAATTAGAAGGATTTCAGAAAACAGTCAACCATGTCTATAAGAATTCCGAGTTTTACCAGAGGCAATTCGACGAGGCAGGAGTTAAACCGAAGCATATTAAAACCCTAAAAGATATTTCAAAGCTTCCTCTTACGACAGCCAAAGACCTGCAGGAGGGATACCCTTTTCCTCTCCGCTCCATTCCTTTTGAAAAGATTGTTCGCATTCATGCCTCTTCAGGAACAACGGGCAAGCGGAAAGTCCTTTGTTACACTCAGAAAGATATTACCGATTGGGGGGATATGTTCGCCCGCTGTTATGAGATGGCAGGTCTGACAACAAAAGATCGTGTCCAGGTGGCCGTGGGTTATGGAGTCTGGACTGCCGGTGTGGGTTTTCAGCTTGGGGTTGAACGGTTAGGCGCTATGGCCGTCCCCATTGGACCAGGAAATATTGATATGCAGTGCCAGTTTCTGGAGGATTTCCAATCAACCGTTCTCTGCGCCACTGCTTCGATGGCGCTTCTCATGGGAGAGGAGATTGAAAAAAGAGGTCTCAAAGGCAAGATCGCCCTGAACAAAGTAATCATGGGCTCTGAGCGTTCGAGTGAGGCTATGAGGTTGAGGATGAAGGAACTCCTCGGTGTGGAACATGTCTACGACATCACGGGCCTTACCGAGCTCTACGGTCCTGGAACGGGCATTGATTGCAGTTATCATGAGGGGATTCATTACTGGGCTGATTACTATATTCTTGAACTCCTCAACCCCGAAACCCTTCATCCGGTTCAACCAGGAGAAATTGGTGAAATGGTTGTCACTACCCTAAAGAAGGAAGCCGCCCCCCTGGTCCGTTACCGCACCCGGGACCTCACCCGGCTCATTCCCAAGCGGTGTTCCTGCGGTTCCATCCTCCCCATGCATGATCGTCTGCTGGGAAGGTCCGATGATATGTTCATTATCCGGGCGGTCAATATCTATCCGGGGCAGATCGATCACCTTCTCTCCGGGATCAAAGAGGCGGGAAGCGAATACCAGATTCACCTGCATCGCAAGGAGGATGGAAAGGATTATATGACCGTCAAGGTGGAGAGAGCCGAGGGATTGCCCCCATCAGGAGACGATGCTTTGACCAGAACCATTGAGGAGGAGATAAAAAAACAGATTCTGGTTAGCGGCAGAGTCGAGGTGGTCAATTACGGGTCGCTTCCCCGCTCGGAGCGGAAGAGCAAACGGGTTTATGACCACCGGGAAGATTGTGTTTAGACCTTAATCCAGCGATAAAATGTCATGCTGAATTTATTTCAGCATCTCATGAGATCCTGAAACGAGTTCAGAATGACAATAACACTGGCATAATCACAGCACTTTACGTGATTATTGCTGGATTAAGGTCTAAAGTTATGAGTTATGAGTTTGGAAGAACGAATCACGATTCACCAATCACGAATCACGAGCTTCAACCACCAAAAAGGAGGTGATGAAAAGAAAACCTTGACAAAACCCGACAATTGTATACAGTATCCATTAATGACATGGTTCTTAAAATCCAGAAAGGAGGAAAGGAGATGAGAAAAAAGATCTTTTGTAACACTTTAGCTCTTTGAAAAAAGAATAAGCTGGCAATTTAAGATCTCGTCGGTTGACCGGGCTGCCAAGGCTTCTTTTGCGGTAGAGAGGATGATTTCTACCGGATTGGACTCGCTGGAATTCTAACGGTGTTTTTGGGAGGAAGCGGCTTGATTACTGCGCCGGCACAGGCTCAGATCAAGCTCAGTTACGCAAACTTCCCGCCCGCCCCCACCTTCCCCTGCGTTCAGATGGAAAGGTGGAAAACGGAGATTGAGAAAAGGACAGCCGGAAAGGTAAAGATAGACACCTATCCGGGTAGCACCCTTCTCAATCCGAAGAACATGTTTGACGGAGTCGCGGCCGGAACCGCAGATATCGGCTCCACCGCAACCTCCTATTTCCCGGGAATGTTCCCTGTCGTTGAATTTGTCGATCTCCCTATCGGATGGCCAAACGCCACCGTAGCGAGCGCCGCGCTCTGGGAACTCACAGAGAAATATAAACCCAAAGAACTCGAAAAATTTAAGGTCCTCACGATGTTTACCTGCCCGCCCGCAAATATCATGTCCATGAAACCCATTTTGGGTCTCGAGGATTTAAAGGGCTATCCGCTGAGAGCCTCCGGAACAGGCGCAAAGATTCTTGAGCTCCTCGGCACCGCAGCCGTGGGCATGCCTCAATCCGATGTTCCCGAAGCCATTCAGAAGGGCGTCATCAAGGGAAACGTCTCCTCCCTTGAGGTGATGAAAGACTTCAAATATGCCGAATATTGCCGCCATGTGACCTCCAATGTCAATCTTTTCGTCGTCTCTTTCGCCGTGGTGATGAATCAGAAGAAATGGGATTCCCTGCCTGCGGATGTGAAGAAAACCATGGATGACCTTCGATTGGACCAGGCCATCTGGACAGGAAGGTATGTGGACAATCATTTGAAAGAAGCGATGAAGTGGTCAGAACAGACTCACAATGTTCAGGTCTATAAACTCTCGCCAAAAGAGATCTCGAGGTGGGATGCATTGCTAAAGCCCATGATCGATAAACATGTCAAGGACGCTGAAGCAAAGGGATTGCCCGCCAAAGCCATTCTCGATGATACGTTGAAACTGAAGGAAAAATACAGCAAACAATTTCCTGATTGATTCAGATTGATCGTATGCCTTAAAAGTGGAGGGGAGGGCCCAAGCCTCCCCTCTTCATCGAAATGCCTCTTTTCAGATAATGGAGCAAGGTATGATCATCGGACTGGATAAGTTCAGCAATAACCTGAACAGATGGTTTAATTGGTTCGGAGGAATAGCCCTTGTGGGTTTGACGGGCATCGCCTGTGCCAATATGCTGATGCGGATTTTAGGATCGCCCTTCAAGGGGGCCTATGAGCTGGTGGGGTTCTTCGGCGCCCTCGTGGTCGCTCTGGCCCTGGGTTATGCCCAGATAAACCGATCTCATATCTCCGTCGATATTTTAGCCAGATATTATTCAGCCAAAACCAAACGGTTCGTCAACGCCTTCAATTCTCTGGTTTGCATGGCCTTCTTCGTTCTGGTCGCATGGCAGAGCGGGGTCTATGCTACCGCGATATGGAAAAGGGGAGAAACATCCGAAACCCTGAGGATCATCTATCATCCCTTTGTTTATGCGGTCGCCCTCTGTTGCCTTCTTCTCGCCTTTGTTCTCTTGATCGATTTTTTAAAAACCCTTCGTCCTCAAAAAGGAGAAAAATAGATGATCGGTCTGACCGGAATTTTTATTCTTCTCGCGGTGATGATTCTCCTTCAGATGCCGGTGGGGTTTTCGATGGCTCTCGTGGGCTTCCTGGGATTGTGGTATGTCACAGGCATCCATTCCGCTCTCTCGATGATCGGCACAGAGACCTGGTCTATTTTTTCCTCTTATGGCCTTACGGTCATTCCCCTGTTCATCCTGATGGGGACCATCTGCTTCCATTCAGGAGTCAATAAGAGCCTTTATGAAACAGCCTATAAATGGTTCGGCCGGACCCGGGGTGGAATTGCCATGGCCACCGTCATGGCCTGTGCGGGTTTTGCTGCGATCTGTGGCTCCAATAATGCCACTGCCGCCACCATGACAACCGTCGCCCTGCCGGAGATGAAAAAATATAACTATGACAAAGCCCTCTCGGCCGGTTCGATCGCCTGTGGCTCAACGCTCGGGGTCGTGATTCCGCCGAGCGTTGTGCTGATTGTTTACGGCATCCAGACCGGACAGTCCATCGGAAAACTGTTCTGGGGTTCAACGCTGCCCGGGATCCTGATGGCAGTTCTGTTTGTGCTAACGATTTACCTCGTCTGTGTGAAACACCCGGAATGGGGTCCTGGGGGGCCGAAGGTCAGGCTCATCGATAAGATCAAGGCCACGCCCGGGATGGCGGAGATGGTCATCCTTTTTGGCCTCGTCATGGGAGGACTTTACACCGGAGCCTATACTCCGACCGAGGCAGGAGCCGCCGGAGCCTTCTTCGCCCTGTTGATCGCAGGAACCATTCGAAGAAAACTCACCTGGAAGGGATTTGTCTCATCCATTACGGATGCCCTCAAAGTCACCTGCATGGTGATCGTGATCATCTGGGGAGCGGTCATCTTCGGCCGTTTTCTGACCATCAGCCGCCTTCCCTTTCTCGCGGTCGACTTTGTCTCAACGCTTCATGTCCCTCCCTATATGATTATGGTTTGCATCCTGTTGATTTATGCCATTGCGGGAATGGTGATGGATGCGCTCGGCTTCCTCTTAATTTCAATCCCCATCTTCTATCCCATGGCAATCAATCTCGGATATGATCCGGTCTGGTTTGGCTGCATCCTCACGGTGGTGACAACCCTGGGGGCGATCACTCCACCGGTAGGAATCTGCGCCTATGTGGTTTCGGGAATGGCTCCTGATATTCCCCTTTCGACGGTCTTTAAAGGTGTTTTCTGGTTTATTCCCGCCTATGCAATCACGATGGGGATGATGATCTTTTTCCCTCAGATTGCCCTCTTCTTGCCCAGTTTAGTAAGGTAATGTCATCCAGCGGAGGGTCCTATGAAAAAGTTTGACTACCTCAAACCCAATACCCTTGAGGAAGCCCTTTCTCTTTTAAATCAATATGGGGACAGGGCAAAAATGATCGCAGGCGGAACCGATGCCATTGTGATGAACAGGCAGAAAAAGATCTCTCCTGATGTCTTCATCTCCCTCCGGGGAATTCCTGGTCTGGATCAAATCGAGTTTAACGGGATTTTTAAAATCGGGGCGCTGGTCACTCACCGGACAATCGAACAGTCCGAACTGATCAGAAAGAGGCTCCCCGTTCTGGCCGGGGCATCAAGCGTTCTCGGGTCGGTTCAGGTCAGAAATGTCGCAACCATCGGCGGCAATCTCTGCACGGCTTCTCCTTCGGCTGAAACGGCTCCGTCCATGCTCGTTTATGAAGCGGAGGCTCATCTGGTCAGTCAGAATGGTGAGAGACGCCTTTCCCTTGAATCTTTCTTTGTTGGACCCGGTGAAAACGCCCTCGATAAAAAGGAGATATTAAAAGGAATCCTCTTGCCCTCTCCTCCTCCCCATAGCGTGGGATCCTATCTCAAGCTGGGTCGGCGAAAGAGCGTGGACCTTTCCGTGGTCAATGTGGCTGTTCTATTAACCCTTGACCCCAAAACAGGGATATGCGAGCGAGCCCGGATCGCACTCGGAGCCGTGGCCCCAACTCCCCTGAGAGCAAAAGAGACGGAAAAGATCCTTGAGGGAAATCTCCTCGATGATGGCATCATCAGGAAGGCGAGGGACTGCGCCAAACAGGAGTGCTCTCCGATCACCGACATCCGGGGCTCCGCAGATTACCGTAGGGAGATGGTCGGAGTTCTTGTTGAAAAAGGGATCAGACAGTCTATGAGAATAAACGTCTAACGGTAAGGGTAACGAGGCCCGTATCGTTAATAAAAGGCTACGTTTATCGTCTGTTAATTCTTTCTACGTAACCGTTACCGAATGACGAAACGGGCTTCGTAACCGTAACCCAAACACCCGGAGTTTTTTTTAGGAAGAGACGGGTCATATTGCCGTAGAAAGGATTGTTGAGCGATGAAACAGACCATCCGATTTAAACTGAATGGCGACCCCCTCCAGATGGAGGTTGAACCCAGCCTCACCCTTTTGCAGGTTCTGAGGGACGAACTGGAACTGACCGGAACCAAGGAAGGCTGTGGCATGGGAGAATGCGGGGCCTGCACCGTCCTGATCAATGGGAAGGCCGTCAATTCCTGCCTCTTTCCCATAATGGAGACGGATGGAAAGAGTGTCACCACAATTGAAGGATTGGCTGATGTGGATGGAAACCTGCATCCCCTCCAGCGGTCTTTCATCGAGAATGGAGCGGTCCAGTGCGGCTTCTGCACCTCCGGGATGATCCTGTCGGCCAAGGCCCTTCTCGATGAAAATCCGAAACCCACCGAGGAGGAGATCCGGACAGCCATATCAGGAAACCTCTGCCGCTGCACCGGCTATCTCCAGATCATCGAGGCGATTAAAGAAGTGAGCAAAAATTCATAAATTCGAAGCACGAAACAATGATGGATAGACTAATGGGTAGCGGCAGGTCTCCTGACCTTCCAGACAATAATCAATCCCAGGGTAGCGGCAGGTCTCCTGACTTTCCAGACAATAATCAATCCCCGGGTAGCGGCAGGTCTCCTGACCTGCCATCGAAAAAACGAAAATATAACGAAGGCTACCATTTTATTACGATGGTCACAAATAAGCGTGTTGAGGTATTTAAGTATAAAGACATTGCTAAAGCGGCTGTAAGCACTTTGTTGTTCTATGAACAACGAGGGGATTTTAAACTAAAAGGGTTTATTGTCATGCCCGATCATATTCACCTGATTTGTGAATCAGTGGGTAACAACGGGGCTGCTTACCTGGACACCCCCTCGGGTAGTGGAAGGTCTCCTGACCTTCCAGACAATAACCAATCCCCGGGTAGCGGAAGGTCTCCTGACCTTCCGGACAATAATCAATCCCCGGGTAGTGGAAGGTCTCCTGACCTTCCAGACAATAACCAATCCCCGGGTAGTGGAAGGTCTCCTGACCTTCCAGACAATAACCAATTCCCGGGTAGTGGAAGGTCTCCTGACCTTCCAGACAATAATCAATCCCCGGGTAGTGGAAGGTCTCCTGACCTTCCAGACAATAACCAATCCCCGGGTAGCGGAAGGTCTCCTGACCTTCCAGACAATAACCAATCCTCGGGTAGTGGAAGGTCTCCTGACCTTCCAGACAATAACCAATCCTCGGGTAGTGGAAGGTCTCCTGACCTTCCAGACATCATACGAGATATCAAGAAATATATTGCAAAAAAAGCCATTGAATATCTTTTAGTACGGGATAAAGGAATACTATTAAGAATCCTGCTACCGATGCCAAAAAAGAAAGGACACACTTATCAATTATGGCAGCCAGATTATTACGATTTTAACATTCTCAGTGAAAAGAAATTTACTGAGAAATTAAGATATATGTATCAAAACCCTTTGAGAAAAGGCCTATGTGACGATATATTCGAATATGAATTTTCAGACATCAAGCGGTATTTCGGGTCAGGAGACCCGAAACTACCCGGTGGGGGTTAGAAGCCCCGAGACTACCAGGGTAGGGGCAGGTCTCCCGACCTGCCAAATAATAACGAACCATCGGTTATAAGCAGGTCTTCTGACCTGTTTAAGGAGGTTTTATGCCAGACTTTATCAACATCGGAAAGCGAATTCCCAAGATGGATGCCCAGGAGAAAGTCACTGGGAAGGCGGTCTATATCCAGGACATGAAAGTCCCGGGGATGCTCTGGGGGAAGATCCTCTACAGCCCTCATCCCCACGCAAGAATTCTCAACATCGACACCTCCGCGGCTGAGAGACTCCCGGGAGTCAAGACCGTCTTAACAGGATATAATACGCCGCTCATCAAATTCGGTTTTTATAAGGACAACATGCCCCTGAAGGCGAATAAGGTCTGTTCCTGCCGCGATGAGGTGGCGGCTGTAGCCGCGGTTGATCCGGATATTGCAGAAGAAGCCATCAATCTCATTAGAGTCGAATACGAAATTCTCCCGGCCATTTTCGACCCGGAAGAGGCAATGAAAGAAGGAGCTCCCATCATTCATGAGGAGCATCTGGGCGGAAAGGAGAAGAAACCGACCAATACCCTCAATCTCCCATGGAAACTTGTCGCGGGAGATGTGGACGAGGCAAGAAAAAATTCGGTTTATGTTACGGAAGACCGGTTCAAACTTACCTGGGTCAACCACTGCTGCATGGGAACGAGCGGATGCATTGCCCAGTTCGATCTCAGAAACAACCTCACGATCTATAGCAACACCCAGATCCCCTCGCTTGCACAGCGGGATTATACAGAGGCGCTGGCCGCCATGGGGCTCGAAGGGAAAAAGGCCCGGGTCATCAAGGCGACGATCGGAGGGGCGTTTGGAAGCAAACTCGACACCTATGCCTATGAATACATCGCCATCCTTTTAGCCCACAAGGCACGGAAGCCTGTTAAGATTATCTTCACCCGTGAGGAGGAGTTTTTCGCCACCTCGCCAAGACAGCCTGCGGTCATTGACGTGGCCCAGGGGTGCACAAAGGATGGGACATTCACTTTCAGGGATGTCCGGATGGTCCTTGATAACGGGGCCTATACCTCCTGGGGGGCGACCACGCCTTCGGTCATGATGATGCCCATCTCCTCTCTCTATAAAGTTCCCCATGTTCGATATGTGGCAAAATGCGTCTATACCAACAACACCTATTCCCAGGCCTTTCGTGGATATGGAAACCCTCAAGCGACCTTTGCCATTGAGTCTCAAATAGACGCCCTTGCTGAAATGGCTGGAATCGATCCACTGGACTTCAGGATGCGAAACGCCAATACGCCCGGAGAAGTCACCCCTCAGCATTTCAACATCATCACCTGCGCCCTGAGGGAATGCATCGACGTTGTGGCTCATAAATTGGACTGGCGGCAGAACCGGGGAAGAAGAGATGGAAGAGGCATCGGCATGGCATCGATGATCCATGTGGGCGGAGGCGCCCGGGTCTACAAGTCGGACGGTTGCGGGACGATTATCAAGATCGATGACTTCGGAACGGTCAATGTCATCACCGGCGCCACGGATATGGGACAGGGAGCGGATACGGTCATCGCTCAGGTCGTCGCCGAAGAACTCGGGGTAAGAGTGGAAGATGTGGTCGTCGCCCATACCGATACCGACATCTGCCCCTGGGATGTGGGAGCCCATGCCAGTCGGACAACCTTTGTGGCAGGAAACTCCGCAAGAATGGCCGCCAAAAAAGTGAAGGACCAACTCCTCGAAGTGGCTTCCCGATCTCTCGGAGAGAACCCTGAAAATCTCGATATTCGTGACCGCACCATCTTTTCAAAAATCGACCCGGAAAAGAAATCTTCCCTGGGCAAAGTTCTCAGGGCTTCACACTACACCACCGGCGGAAGAATGGTCATGGCAGAGCATTTTTATGATCCCCCCAATGAAAACCTTGACAGGGAATTCAAGGGAAATCTATCCGTCACGTATGCCTATGGAACCCATGGTGTTGAGGTTGAGGTGGACAAAGAGACGGGTCAGGTGAAGATCCTTAAGTATATTGCAGCCCACGATGTGGGCAGAGCGATCAACCCCATGCTTTTGGAAGGTCAGGTCTATGGCGGAGCAACAATGGGAATCGGCTACGCTCTGACGGAACAGCTCGTTCTTAAGAACGGAAAGGTGATCAACCCCGATTTCCGTGATTATAAGATTCTGACCGCCGCCGATGTTCCGAATATTGAAGCCATCTCGATCGAAACAGACGACCCCTTTGGCCCCTTCGGAGCCAAAGGCATTGGCGAACCAGGGCTCGTCCCAACCGCCCCTGCCATTGCCAATGCCATTTATGACGCAATAGGGGTGAGAATTAAAGACCTTCCGATTACTCCGGAGAAGGTATTGGCGGCACTCAAAGAAAAAGCCCCAAAAAAATAATGGAATATTGGAATAATGGATCAATAAAAGAACTGGAGAATATTCAAATTGTTTAGCAGTTTTGCGCTTTGAAACTGGTCAATGACTTTTGTGCGGAGAAATACGGGCATCAGGTGACCAGAATATCAGGATGCAGAATATCAGGATACCAGGATCTCAGATAAAGAATAACAGCTTTTGGGCTTGACCTGATATCCCAATATCCTGATGTCCCTGCCTACCGCAGGCAGGCACTTCCTGATCGCCTGATCTTCTGATAACCGCTTCAAAGGACTAAAGTGTTTCCATTCTTCCAATATTCCACTATTGATGGTCTCGTAAAAAGTCGTCTCACCGGTGAAAACCGGTGTCCAGTGTTTTTCTAATTATCTGAAATTACTGGATTCCGGCTTTCGCCGGAACGACGATCTGTAGTGTTTTTCGACTTTTTACGAATTTGTCACTATTCCATTCTTTTTTTTGTCCAAAATTGTCACACTTTTGGCAATATTGTCCTAAATTATCCGCTTTTAGCGTATTACCCCTGCTTAATAATCTGCTTACTCCACGCGTTTAATACCTGAATACATATTTAATATTAAATAGATACACACAGTATTTGACTTTATATGAAAATGTGGAGCATTTTGGAACAAATATTGCTGTTTGTTCATATTGTTTTTCTCTCAGGCCAATATTCCCAGAAAGGGCTTCTCTATGGAAAAAGGAAAAAAAGGGGCTAAATTGCCCATTCGAAAAAACCAAAAATCTCTAAAAATATCAACCCAAAATAAAGAGGCAAAAATTAAAAAGCCTTATCAGGAATCGAAGGATATTTATAAAAAATTAGTTGAAGCATCCTTACAGGGAATCGTCATTGCTCAGGGTATCCCCCCTCGCCTCGTCTATGCAAACCCAGCGTTCTCCAGGATTCTGGGCTATTCCTCCGATGAACTGACCTCTTTAACCCCCAAACAAATTGAAAACCTGCTCCATCTGGATGATCGATTAAAATTTTTCAAACAATATAAAACCCTTTTAGAAGGAAAATCAGTTGGTCCCAGTTATGAAATCCGGGCAATCCGCAAAGATGGAAGCACCATATGGCTGGAATTATCCGCCATTCAAATTGAAAACAATGGTGAGCCGGCTGTCCTGGCCACTTATGTGGACATCACCGCACGGAAACAGGCTGAGAAGGCATTAAAAGAATCGAAGGAAACACTGGGGATGACCCTCGACGAAATCAACGCCGATATTTATATTGCGGATATGGAGACTTACGAAATTCTGTTTATGAACAAACATATGAAAAATAGCTTTGGCGATGATCTTGTTGGGAAAACCTGCTGGCGGTTCTTCCGGGGTGATTCGGGGCCATGTCCCCACTGCACCAATCCGTTATTGCTTGATTCAGAGGGGAATCCCACCCCAGTCCAAGTCTGGGAAGGAAGAAATCCGATTACAAACCGATACTACCTCAATTATGATCGAGCCATCCGATGGATAGATGGCCATTATGTTCGATTGCAGATAGCCACAGACATCAACGAGCGTAAGCGAACAGAGGAAGAGCTGAGGGAAAGTGAAGAGCGGTATCGAAGTCTTGTTGAAAACGCAAAAGATGTCATTTTCACTGTCTCAAGAGATGGAATCGTCACCTCTTTAAACCCTGCATTTGAAACGGTCACAGGCTGGTCACGAAAGGAGTGGATCGGCAAACCCTTTATGCCCATCCTTCATCCTGACGATGTTTCGTTAGCAATGAGCCTATTTCAAAGAATCTTGAATGAAAAAGCCTCCTTAACTCATGAACTGCGCATCCTCACCCAGTCTGGCGAGTATCGGGTGGGAGAATTTCTGGGAACTCCAAAAATCGAAACCAACTCGGTGGTCAGCTTCTTGGGAATTGTTCGAGACATCACCGAGCGTAAGAAAGCTGAAGAAGCCCTTGCACAGAGTGAAGAACGATATCGAACCATTCTTGAGAACATTGAGGATGGTTATTACGAAGTAGATATTGCCGGTAATGTTACCTTCTTCAATGACTCGTTTTGTCGATTGTTTGGGTATTCCAAAGACGAAATGATGGGCATGAATAACCGACAGTATACAGATGAGGAGAACGCTAAAAAATTGTATCAAGCCTTCAATAAAGTCTATAGGACAAGGCAACCTACTCAAGCATTTGATTTGAGTGTAATGAGAAAAGATGGGACGAAAATATTCGGTGAAGTTTCAGTATCTCTCATGACGGATTCAAAGGGTCAGCCCATCGGGTTTCGGGGTATTGCCCGGGACATCACTGAGCGCAGGCGGACTGAGGAAGCACTACAAGATAGCTTGGAACGTTTTAGACAAGTCGCTGATAGTGCCGGCGAATGGATCTGGGAAATTAATGCGGATGGCCTATACACTTATACAAGCCCTGGCGTGGAAGAAATACTTGGCTATAAGATAGAAGAAATTGTTGGGAAAAAGCATTTCTATGATTTTTTCCCACCTGAGGTGAGGGAGGAATTAAAGAAAGCTGCTTTTGAGAGTTTGGCTAAAAAACAGCCATTCAGAAATTTTATGAATCCGAATGTTACCAAGAAGGGCAATATCGTTTTATTGGAAACAAACGGAGCACCGATTTTAGATAATAATGGAACCCTCCTCGGATATCGAGGGGCAGATACCAACATCACTGAGCGTAAGCAGGCTGAGGAAGCTCTTCGGGAATCGGAAGAGCGGTACCGAACACTGGTCGAGGAGAGTTTTGATGGAATCTTTATTCAAAAGGGGTTTGGAATCATCTTTGCCAATCGTCGCCTGCATGAAATGCTTGGCTATGCAAAAGGCGAGTTAGAAGGCCTTGACCACTGGCTCATCTATCATCCTGACTACCAGGATCTAACTCGAGAAAGAGCACAGGCGCGTTTGCGAGGAGAGGCAGCCCCATCCACCTATGAGGTCAAATTTCTTCGAAAAGATGGCTCGTCATTCTGGGGAGAGATCCACGCCAAGGCCATGAGTTATTTAGGAGAGCCCGGAGTTCAGGTCTGGGCAAGGGATATCAGCGGACGCAAACAAGCCGAGGAGACTCTGCGTGCCGAGAGGGAAAGATTTAGGTCTTTATCGGAAAATGCTCCTTTTGGTATGGCGATGATCGATAAGAATGGCGCCTTCAAATATATCAACCCCAAACTTAAAGAGTTGTTTGGATACGATCTAAACGACATCCCCGATGGAAAAACCTGGTTCAGGAAAGCATACCCTGACCCTGACTACAGACATCAGGTGATTTCCGAATGGTTAGACGATTTGAAAAGTTTTAAATCCGGAGAGAAAAGGGCCCGAATTTTTACAGTAACCTGTAAGGATGGGGCGCAGAAGATCATCAATTTCATTCCCGTGCAATTAGAGACAAGTGAAAACATGATGGCCTGTGAGGATATTACGGAGCGCAAACACGCTGAGGAAGCACTTCGTGAATCGGGAGAACGATATCGAACCATTCTTGAAAATATTGAAGACGGCTACTATGAGGTTGACCTTCCCGGTAATTTTACCTTCTTCAATGATTCCCTGTGCCGAATATTGGGTTACTCCAAAGAGGAAATGATAGGTATGGGTAACCAACAGTACACAGATGAAGAGAACCGTAAAAAGTTATTTCAGGCCTTCAATAAAGTCTACAAGACAGGGAAATCCATTAAAGGATTTGATTGGAAGGTGTTTAGAAAGGACGGGACGAAACTGTTTGGAGAAGTTTCGGTATCCCTCATAAAGGATTCAAAAGGGCAGTCGATTGGTTTTCGGGGTATTGCCCGTGACATTACCGAGCGCAAGCAAGCAGAGGAAGCGCTGCTGGAGAGCAAGGCAAATCTTGTAGGTGTCCTTGAATCAACCGCTGATGGAATCCTGGCCATTGACAATCAGGGTAAAGTCATCACAAGCAATTCTCGTTTTGCCCAATTGTGGCGTATCCCGCAGGAATTATTGGAACGACGCGATGATGATGCTTTGTTGGTATTTGTGCTTGATCAATTGTTAGATCCAGAGGCTTTTCTCACCAAGGTCCGAGCGCTCTACGATTCTGATAAAGAAGACCATGACGTTATCTTATTCAAAGATGGCCGTGTTTTCGAGCGATATTCTCGTCCCTTGATGTTAGAAGGCCGAAGCATGGGCAGGGTATGGTCATTCCGTGACATCACCGAGCGCAAGCAAGCAGAGGAAGCGTTACGAAGGAGTGAGGAGTCGTCCAGGGAGTTAGCTCAAGAGAATGCGACCATGGCGGAGATTGGGTGGATCATCAGTTCGACGCTGAATATCGACGAGGTGTACGAACGATTTAGCGAAGAATTGAATAAACTCATCCCCTTCGACAGGGTCGCCATCAATATTCTGGATCCGAAAATAAATACAGTTACTGTAGCCTATGTGACTGGCGTGGATATTCCGGATGCAAGAAAGGAAAACAACATTCCCTTGCCCGGATCAGCAAACGAAGAAATCCTTCGCACCCGATCAAGCCTTCTCCTACGGTTTGAGGATATGGACGACCTCCAACACCGTTTTCCGGGTTTGCTCACCACCTATCAGGCCGGGCTTCGATCGATGATGTCGGTTCCTCTGTTCTCAAAAGATCAGATCATAGGCGTTCTTCACATACGATCATTTAATCCCAATGCCTATTCAGAAGGGGATTTGAGGCTTGCAGAGAGAGTCGGTCACCAGGTCGCTGGAGCTATTGCTAACGCCCAATTGTTTAAAGAGCTTATGCAAGCAGAAGAGGATAAAATTGCCATCCAGGAGCAGCTTCGGCAGTCACAGAAGATGGAGGCCATCGGAGGGTTGGCCGGGGGCATTGCCCACGATTTTAACAACCTCCTCACCGTCATCAAGGGTTATGCAGACCTTTCCTGCCTTGGATTAGATAAAAGCGATCCATTATGGGGGAATATCGAGGAAATCCGTAAAGCATCGGAACGCGCCTCTAATCTCACACGTCAACTTTTAGCTTTCAGCCGCCGTCAGATTCTCGACTTCAAAGTCCTCAATCTCAATACCCTCCTGAAAGACCTTGACAAGATGCTTCACCGTATTCTCGGTGAGGATATTGATCTGGTCTATCACCTTCCCGAAGATATCGGAAAGGTGAAGACCGACCCGGGCCAGATCGAGCAGGTCATTCTAAACTTGGCAGTCAATGCAAGGGATGCCATGCCATCCGGGGGAAAACTGACTATTGAAACATTAAATGTAGAGCTGGATGAGGCTTATGCTCGAACCCATATGGAAGTGACCCCCGGCCATTATGTGATGCTTTCAGTCAGTGATACCGGCGCGGGAATAGACTCTAAAATTAGAGAACGAATCTTTGAACCATTCTTCACCACCAAAGAGAAAGGCAAAGGCACAGGGCTGGGATTATCGACGGTTTATGGGATTGTGAAGCAGAGCGGTGGAAATATAATTGTCTACAGTGAACCAGGTCTTGGAACGACATTCAAAATCTATCTCTCAAGAGTTGAAGAGGAAGAAAATCATCTGCAACGGAAAGACCTCGACATTTCCGTTTCTACAGGAAACGAAACCATCCTCCTTACAGAAGATGAGCAATCGGTTCGTGAGCTGGCGGCTCGAATTCTGCGCGATAGGGGATATCAGGTATATGAAGCCCCTGATGGAAGAGAAGCCTTAGCCATTGCCCAAAGACATCCGGAGAGAAAAATTCATCTTTTACTTACTGATGTGGTGATGCCCGGGATGAGCGGTAAGGAGCTCGCAGATCGTTTAACACTTTCAATACCTGATATCAAGGTTCTTTTTATCTCGGGTTACACGGATAATGCCATTGTGCACCATGGTGTACTGGATAAAGGAGTGAACTTCGTACAAAAACCCTTCACTCCGGAGTCTCTGGCAAGGAAAGTACGTGAGGTGCTGGACCGTTCTTGATTGCGGATTTCGGAATGCGGAGTGCGGAAAGAAATAAAAAAATGGGGAGATAGGGAGATAAGGAGATGGGGGGATAAAAATAATGGAAAAGAAATTGATTCGGACTCATCGGGATTTGGATGTTTATAAAATGGCCTTTGAAGCGGCTATGCAGATATTTGAGAAAAGCAGATCATTTCCGATCGAGGAACGTTACTCACTAACTGATCAGGTTCGTAAGGCATCAAGATCGGTATGTGCTAACTTGGGCGAAGCTTGGCGCAAAAGACGTTATGAGGCCTCATTCCTTAGCAAACTGAGTGATGCTGAAGCAGAAGCTGCTGAAACCCAGGTTTGGTTGGAGTTCGCTTTTAAATGTGGTTATCTCGGTGAGAATATCTTCCAAGAATTATCATTCGTTTACGACAATATTCTGGGGAAGATTGTTAGTTTGATTAATAATCCTCAGCAATGGTTGCTACCTGGAGCTAAACGGCGGTGAATTTTGAGGTTGGGGTGATAGACTCCCTATCCCCCCATCTCCCCATCACCCCAATTTTAAGGAAGGGCAAGGAGAAGCAAAAATGGAAAAATATTCTGAACTACGAACTACGAACTCCGAACTCCGAACTAAAGAAATCATGACCCCTCGTGAGGCGGCTGAATATCTGAGCATTCATGTACGGACCATCTACCGTCTGGCAAAGAACCGTGATATTCCATGCCGAAAGATCGGTGGAAGCTGGCGATTCAAGAAGGACGCTCTGGATGAATGGCGTGTCGGGAAGAGAAAATGAAGCCCCGGAGGAAAAGGGATAATGGAAAATAGAGTTTTAGTCGTGGATGACGAGAGAGACATCAGGGACTTTCTCTTCAAAGCGCTGACCCGGATAGCCGGGTTCCAGGTTGATCTGGCTGAGAACGGCCAGGAAGCTCTGAAAAAGATCGAGAAAGAAAAGTTCGATCTCGTCCTGACGGACCTGAAAATGCCTTCGGTGGATGGCCTCCAGTTGATCGCGGAGATCTCCAGATCGAAGCCCGAAATCCTCACCGTTCTGATGACCGGCCATGGGACCATCGATTCAGCCATTGAAGCGATGAAACAGGGGGCAAGCGACTATCTCACCAAGCCTCTCAATCTGGACGAAATGCTCCTGCGTCTGAAAAAGGTCCTTGAAGAGAAACAGCGATTTGTGAGGCTGAGAGACTATGCCGATCAACTGGAAAAAGCCAATCAGGAACTGAAAAATATCGATGCGATGAAATCCGAATTTGTCTCGGTTGCCTCACATGAGTTAAGAACACCCCTGGCCGCCATTAAAAATTCGATTCAGCTTATCCTTTCTGGAAAGACAGGCGAGATCAATGAAAATCAGACAAAATTTCTCTCCATGGCTGAGAGAAATATCAACCGGCTGACCAATATTTTGAACGACCTGCTCAATCTCTCAAAGATTGAGTCTGGAAAGATCGAGTTGAAGTTTGAGGATGTAGCGTTAAAAAGCCTCATCGAATTAACCGTATCCTCATTGCGCCCCCAGGCCGATGGAAAGTCTATTTCGATTGAGGTGGAGGTCCCTGAAGACCTTCCGGCTGCCTTTGCGGACAAAGATAAAATCGAACAGGTTCTGGTTAATCTGATCGGAAATGCCATCAAATTCACGCCTGAAAGGGGAAAAATTATTGTGTTGGTAAAAGCCCTCTCCGAAGAGAGAGAGGGAGGGATCGTCAACAAGATTTCCGTCTCTGTCAAAGATACCGGGATTGGAATTCCGGCTGAGCAACTCAACTCCGTCTTTGAAAAATTTCATCAGGTGGAAGATTCGCTTCACCGTTCGACGGGTGGGACGGGCTTAGGTCTCGCTATTACCAAAGGGCTGGTCGAAGCCCATCAAGGAAAGATCTGGGTGGAGAGCGAGGTGGAAAAAGGAAGCATCTTCACCTTCACCCTGCCTGTGTCAGAAGGGGAGCGAAGAGAGCCCCATTTCCGCTTTGTTCTGGACAGGGAATTTCACCGGGCGAAGAAAAATGATTTACCTCTCTCTCTATTTTTGATAGAATTAGCCAACCAGAAAAAAGAGAGCGAAGATGACCTGTTGAAACAACTGGAAATGAGAGTCAGGCAGTGTCTCTGCAGAAAAGGGGATATCCTGCTAAGAAGAAGACAGGAAAAAATATTGGTCGCTCTATGTGAAGCGGATCTGAAAGGAGTTCAGGCGATACGTCAGCGGATGGAAGAGGATGTTCAGAAAAACCCGATCAAAGGGTTTGACGGCCCATTGACTATCAAAATAGGAGTTGCGACTTTTCCAGAAGAGGCCCTCTCAAAAAAGGAACTCTTCAGAAAAGCAAAAGAACAATTAAGGAGGGAAGGATGAGTAAAAAAAGAATTCTGGTTGTCGATGACGAAGTGGATCTGGTGGAAACGGTTCGTTTCTCTCTCGAATTGGAGGGGTATGATGTACTCGTCGCTTACAATGGCGAAGAGGCATTGAATCAGGCCCGGAAGGAGAATCCGGACCTGATCCTTCTGGACCTCATGTTGCCAAAATTGGACGGATATAAGGTCTGCCGGTTATTGAAATTTGACGAGCGATACAAACACATCCCCATCTTCATGCTGACCGCCAAAACCCAGGAGAAGGACAAAGCAACCGGGATGGAGACAGGGGCAAACGAATACATCACCAAACCCTTCGAGATGGACGAGTTGATGAAGAAAGTGAAGAATTATCTGAAATCATAGTTCGGAGTTAGGAGTACTCAAAGCTATGGGGAGGTCGGGAGATGGGGAGATAGGGTGATAAAAAGAAAGATGGGGAGATTGGGAGATAAGGAGATGGGGGGATAAAAATAATGGAAAAGAAGTTGATTCGGACTCATCGGGATTTAGATGTTTATAAAATGGCCTTTGAAGCGGCTATGGAGATATTTGAGAAAAGCAGATCCTTTCCTATCGAAGAACGCTATTCACTTACTGACCAAATACGGAAATCTTCTAGATCGGTTTGTGCCAACATTGCCGAAGCTTGGCGGAAGAGACGATACGAGGCCTCATTCCTTAGCAAACTGAGCGATGCAGAAGCAGAGGCCGCTGAGACACAAGTTTGGTTGGAGTTTGCTTTTAAATGTGGCTATCTCAGTGAAAATATCTTGCAAGAATTATCAGTCGCTTACGACAATATACTTGGGAAGATTGTTAGTTTGATAAATAATCCTCAGCAATGGTTGCTACCTGGAGCTAAACTGCGGTGAATTGTGAGATTGGGGTAATAGACTCCCTATCACCCCATCTCCCTATCACCCCATTTTAAAAACTATGCCTACTTTCAAATACAGAGCTCGAGATAGGGCCGGCAAGGCAATTAACGGGAAGGTTCAATCCCTTACCCTCCAATCGGCAGGGGATGAACTCTACCGTCTTGGATATCTTCCGATCTTGATAGAAGAAACGGAGGAGGCCGCCCTGTTCAACCTTTCGGATTTGATGAGCCGGTTTCAAAAGATTCGCCTGGAGGAACTCGTCCTCTTCAGCCAGCAGCTTTCAACATTATATAAAGCAGGGATTCCCCTTCTCACAGGTTTATCCAATCTAAAGGATCAAACAGAGAACAAAATACTGAAAAATATTCTGGATCAGGTTTGCAGAGACGTTGAGGCCGGTAATCCGCTCTTCGCATCTATGGCGAAGCATCCCGGTGTTTTTTCACCCATTTATATTAATATGATTAGAGCCGGTGAGACCACCGGTAGATTGGGAGAATCCCTTGACCGATTTGTAACCCTTGCAAATCGGGAGTTGAGCACCCGTCAGAGGGTAAAAGAGGCAACGCGGTATCCCAAGATTGTCATCTTTTCAGTAGTCATTGCCTTCGCCGTCCTGATCGCATTTGTCTTCCCCCGGTTTGCCGCAACCTTTGCACAGTTCAATATGCCACTTCCTCTGCCCACCCGCATGATGATCGCGATTAACAAATTATTTCAAACATACTGGTATCTTGTCCTGGGAGGTCTTCTGGGAATGTCCATCTTCGTTAAACGCTATCTTAAGACAGAAAATGGAAGATACTTCTGGGATAAAGTTAAAATCCGGATTCCGGTTTTAGGCCCGCTTTTTTTGAAAATCGGTCTCTCTCGATTTACCAATACTTTTGGGATGTTGAACCAGAGCGGGATACCCATTTTACAGGCCCTTGAAATCACTTCAACCACGGTGGACAATGTTCTTCTCTCACAATCCATCGAAACCATTCAGCAGAAGGTCAGGGAGGGAAGCAGCCTGACAGATGCATTGAAGGAGAGTGGAAGGTTCACCCCCCTTGTGATCCAGATGATCTCCGTGGGAGAATCTTCCGGAACTCTGGATGAGATGTTGACCAGGGTGACGGATTATTATGATGTTGAGGTTGACAACGCGCTGAAGAAGCTCCCCACTTATATCGAACCGCTTCTGACGCTGTTTCTTGGTGGGGTGGTTCTGTTACTTGCCCTGGCCGTATTTCTGCCGTGGTGGAATATGGCCTCGTTGTTCAGGTGATTCTTGATGAACGATGAACCTATGAAATGCGGATTGCGGATTGCGGATTGCGGAATCAAAACTCCGAACTCCGAACTCCGAACTCCGAACTCGAATGGAATGTCTCTTATCGAGGTAATTCTTGTCACGCTTGTCATTGCCATATTAGCGGCTGTGGCAATCCCGAGGGTGGGTTTCGATACTTCCCCGAGGGCTTCTGTTGAAGGGGGCGCTTACATGATCGCTTCTGATATTCGGTACGCGCAGGAATGTGCTATGGCTACCCGAACTTCAAAGACCATCACCTTTTCCGGTGGAAATTCTTATACTTTTGCGCCCTCCAACAACTTAGATCCATCGGGCAGACTTCCGGCGGGCGTAACCACCTCTGCATTAACACTGACATTCAATTCTCTTGGCGAACCCACAACAGGTGGAGGAGGGTCAGTCACGGTTTCCGGTAGCGGAGGGTCGAAGACGATCAGTGTCTCGAATTATACAGGGAAGGTGAGCTATTGATTAATAAGGGAGTTTGAATAGTTTGTCATTCCCGCGAAGGCGGGAATCCAGAGCATTTTGAATGAAGCAGTTTTATGTCTATATCCTTTGCGGCAAACGAAATGGGACCCTTTACACAGGGGTTACTTCAGATCTTGTTAAACGGGTTTACGAACATAAGAATGATCTTGTCGAAGGTTTTACTAAAACATATAATGTTCATTGTCTTGTTTGTTATGAGCCCCATGAGTCAGCCGAAAGTGCTATTACAAGAGAGAAACAAATTAAAAAATGGAAAAGAGCCTGGAAACTGAGGCTGATAGAACGTGAAAACCCAGAATGGAATGATCTTTATGAAAGTATTTGTAGTTAATGACTGGATTCCTGTTTTCACAGGAATGACGAAAACCTTTAAAAAACAAAAAAACAAAGGTTTCACTCTTATCGAAATTATCATCTTGATTGTGATGGCGGGGATACTTCTGCCGGTCATCATCGTCCCCTTTGTGACGGGTGTTAAAAGCAGCGGAAAGCCCGAAATGGCCACCAAGGCCATGTATCTTGCCCATCAGAAAATGGAAGAATTGATGAAGTATCGTTATCATAACTCGGCCCTCAATCCCGCTGCATTCACTTCATACGCAGACATTACTGGGTTTTCTGGCTACCAATGGCAGTGGGAAATTTACTATGTGGACAATAGTTTCAATGTCGTCGGAGATGGCATACTATCCACGAATCACAGGGGGTATAAACGAATTCGTGTTCGCGTAAAAGACCCAATGAATGATACTTACGAAATTTATTCCGTAGTTGCTTTTTTTCATTAATAGCTCGGAGAAAACGACATGAATAGAAGGGGGTTCACCCTGATTGAAATAATCATTGTCATCGTCATCTTGGGCTTTGTCTTCGCCATTACAATTAAGTTCTTGACCGACAGCCTGAGAATCTATACAATGACGGTCAATCAAAAAACCCTTTACGACGAGGGAAAACTGGCGCTCGAGAGAATGGCGAGAGATATCCGGGATGCAAGGAGTGACCCCTGATGTCAATAGTGGACACCAAACTTTCTTTATGCAGCAACCTGCTTTGCATAAAATTGCCGTTCATAGACAGCCGGGGATAGGTACCCCAACCGCTCTTGCCGTCTTTGCCGATTGTAG
>Ga0209835_1000650_pt1 | contig 21683 bp, 21 predicted proteins | sample LakKivwa52mmetaG_FD_184138 | JGI IMG/M metagenome (GOLD analysis project Ga0209835, IMG submission 184138) | Anoxic lake water microbial communities from Lake Kivu, Rwanda to study Microbial Dark Matter (Phase II) - Lake Kivu water 52m metaG... | ecosystem: Environmental > Aquatic > Freshwater >...
GATTGTTACGACACGAATTCCAAAGGGTCGCACCTCCATTCTTAGGGCATCGGTGATCGCCTCCACCGCATGTTTGGTGGCAGAATAAGGGCCGCTCGTGGGAAAAGGAAATTTCCCCACGATGGAGCTAAGATTGACGATCGTTCCTTTCCTCAGCCGACGCATCCCCGGAAGACAGGCCTGCGTGATCTTAATGAGTGCAAAGAGATTGACCTCAAAGAGGCTCTTCACCGCAGAGAGCGAAACATCCTCGAGGGCTCCCCGAAGGCTGAATCCCGCATTATTGATGAGGACAGTCACAGGCTCTGAGAGATTGAGCAGTTCCCTGGAGAAATCATCCAGAGCCTGTGAATCAGAAAGGTCCACCGGCTTTGGAACGATATTCGGATTCTGTTTGGCAAGTTCATCGAGGCGTTCTTTTCTCCGTGCCGCCGCAATCACCTGAAAACCCTCTTTAGCCAGTCTGATGGCCGTCTCCCTACCAATCCCACTGCTCGCCCCCGTCACCAACGCCTTTCCCTTTGTCTCCATCTCTACCCCTCCAGATTGAAATTTATATCTCATTCTAACAGAAGTGATCCAAAAATGTGAAGCCTTTCCCACAGTAACAGGTACCAGACAACTTTAATTTTTGATCTTTTCTTCTATTTTTGATAGATTAGGGTCATCATCAGGGTGGGGAAGGAAGGAATGCGGGCTTTCCAAATACATAAATCCGCACAACGGAAATATATTCCAAAGGGAAGAGGCTTCATAGATAAACTAATTCGGCCCTTGATTTTTGATAGGGTTAGAAGTATGATTAACACTATCGTAGGAGGTATCTTCAATGACTAAAATCCCGAATATCATACCGATTACCGATCTGCGGCAGGATGCCACAACCATCATAAAGCGGGTGACCTCATCCAAAGAGCCTCTTGTGATTACTCAGCGAGGTCGGGCGGCTGTGGTAATGGTCAGCATGGAAGCTTATGAACATTCCCAGCATGAACTGGAACTTTTGCGTCTTCTCGCCCGCGGCGAGAAAGAGATCGAGGCGGGCAAGGGATATGACCTTGACGCCGTTCTCACTGAAGCCGATTCCCTGTTGAAAGAGACAAAACCTTGAAAGTCCTTTTTACTCCTTCGGGGCGGAAACCATTCCTTGATGTCATCGCCTATATTCACCGTGAAAACCCAACAGCGGCCAATGCTTTCCGACACAAGGCAGAAAAGGTCCTGTCCAGGCTCCGGAAGTTTCCTCAATCCGGCAGGGTGGTTCCGGAGTTCCCCGATCTCCCTTTTAGGGAAGTTATCGTGTCTCCTTACCGTTTCTTTTACCGTGTAAAAGAAAAAACGGTCTGGATCGTCGCTGTCTGGCATGGGGCTCAACTTCCAGGAGAACCCGATAAGACATAAACACAATCTTTCATCCGTGAAAAAAACTTAGGAGGAAAACAATGCAGGTATTAATCCTTTACTATTCAAAGGGTGGAAACACCCGAAAGCTGGCAGAGAGGATTGCAGAAGGGGTAGATTCCGTCTCTGGGGCGCAGGCCGTTCTTAAATCAACTCAGGAAGTGACAAAAGAGGATTTCTTAAACTCTTCCGGTATCATCGCGGGCTCTCCGGTCTATTTCGGCGTCATGGCCTGGGATTTGAAACGGATCTTCGACGAATATGTGGGAATACGGAAAAAGATGGAGAATAGGGTTGGAGCTGTCTTTACCACCTCAGGAGATCTCTCGGGCGGAAAAGAAACGACCATGATCTCCATCATCCAGTGTATGCTCATCTATGGAATGATGATCGTGGGAGATCCTATGGAAGCAACTGGCCACTACGGGGTGTCCTGTGTCGGCGCTCCGGATGATAGGACATCGGAGAATGGACGCAAATTAGGAAAACGGGTGGCAGAACTCTGCAAGAAGTTGGCTTCCTGAGACCGGTCATCCCCTATGCCAGAAAAAAATCAACAGATCGGTCACCTTCTTCTTACCATTGTCGTCCTGACCTGGGGGGCCAACTACGGAATTGTCAAATCAGCCTTTCAGGACCTCTCCCCGATCCTCTTTGGGGCCATCCGGTTCACTCTCTGCGGGCTCCTTGTCCTCGCAACCACTTATAAGTGGGAAAAGGGAGTTTCGATTCAGAAGAAAGATTTTGGGAAGGTGGCATGGGTGGGAATCTTAGGCATCGGAATCTATCAGGCACTCTGGTCTGTCGGCCTCAACCTTACTTCCGCCTCTAACTCCGCCCTCATCCTTTCGACCACGCCCCTCTGGGGCGCGCTCTATGTCCATCTGGTGGAGAAGGAGTCTGTCAGAAAGAAACAATATTTCTTCATGATGATCTCTCTCTTCGGTGTGATACTAGTCATTCTGAAGCCCACGGCCAGACTTCATTTCTCTCTCGATACTCTACCGGGCGATCTCCTTTCCCTGGTCGCCGCTTTCTGCGCGGCTGTTTTTTTATCCGCATGGTCAAAGCCTCTTCTGAAGATCTATTCTCCGCTCCGTCTGATGGGCTACTGCATGATAATCGGTTCACTGGTGCTATGGCTTGCCGTTCCTTTGCTGGCAGCCCCTATTGTTTTGAACCAGGTCCGTGCAGCCTCCTGGTGGGCCCTGGGATATGCCATCTTGCTGCCGGGCATCGTAGGCCATGTCTTCTATTATGGAGGGATTGAGAGGCTGGGTGTCACCCGGTCCATGGTCTATCTCTACCTCGTCCCCCTGTGGGCGATCCTCTTTAACTATCTCTGGATGGGGGAGAAGGTCTTTCCGCAACAAATCCTCGGAGGATTGTTCATTCTTCTTGGAGTTCACGGCGCTCTGCGCCGTTAAACCCGGCGCATCAAGTCCTTCACTTTTTTTAATGACCTTCCTTTATCTCTTTTCCAACTCCTTCTTCTTCTGGTGGAGCAGAGCGATATGTCCGACCTCTTCATCAATCAGGAGACCGATCTCCTTTTTCCCGAACTCCTCCGGTGTGACTTTTTTCATCGTGGTGTAGAAGACTACGGAATCTTTTTCAAAAGCGATCGCAAGCTCCAGGGCTTCGAGGGGCGTTTTACACTGGGACGCCAGTTTTTGAATGTCCTTATTTCTTAAAAACACATGGCTGTCCGCGCTGGCCTGGAGATAAAGGAGAAGTTCCTCGCCCAGATCGAAAGAAGCTCCCCGTTTGGCTGAATCTGGCAAGGCCTGTCTTAAACGGTCAAAATAATGGATGTGTTCGGATTCCCATCTGGAAAGATCAGAAAAAAACTTCTGCATTGCAGGATCAGAACTGTTTTGAGCAACGGTTGCATAGAATTCTTTTCCATTCGTCTCGATTCGAAGCCCCATCTGAAAAATTTCATCCGCATTGAAGAAGATAGACATGTTGACTCCTTTCTAAATCGATGGACTAAAGTTTAGCAACACTCCGCAAAAATTCCAACAGATGACGATTGAATGCCTCTGCCTGCTCCACATTGGAGAGGTGGCGCGTGGATGGAAGGATGATCAGTTTTGAATTTTTGATCTGTTCATGAATGGCTTGGGAGGCCGAAACTGGCGTTGCGGGATCATCCTCACCCACTATGATGAAAGTTGGAAGATTGATCTCGCCAAGGCGCTCCAAATAATTGAGTCTCCGGATCGCTCCGGCACATCCGATATAACCTTCTGCCGGAGTGGCTAAAAACTCCTCTTTGATCAGGGTGAACATCGGAGGGTTCAACCTCAGATACGGTGGAGTGAACCAGCGCTCCATCGTCGTCTCTAATTGGGATTTCATCCCGATGGTTCGCACCCCTTCAATCCGTTCATCCCATATCGGCTGGGCCTCCGCAGGAATAACGGCGGCGGTATCGCACAGGGCAAGGCTTTTAAGCCGGCGGGGGTGATTTAAGGCAATAGCCTGGCCGATCATTCCGCCCATGGAAAGCCCTACCCAGTAGACCTGCTCAATATTCAAGGCATCAAGCAAACCGATAGCATCCTTCCCTAAAATTTCCAGCGTATAGGGGGCGCGAGTTGTCTCGCTTCGGCCGTGGCCCCGTGTATCGTAACGGAGAACACGGAAGTAAGATTCCAGTATTCCCATCTGAGGCTCCCACATCTTCAAACTGGAAGCCAGAGAGTGACTCAGGATGACCACAGGACCATCCTTTCTCCCGGAAAGCTCATAATTGATCTTGATACCATTTGCCTGAATAAACATGGGTTCCTCCTTTAAAGTTGCGCCTCCATTTACCTGCCTGCACGACCTGCTCGCCGAACAAGTTCTTTGGCAGACGAGAGCGTTTCGGCGAAGGCAGGTTGAGGGCGTAGTGTGTCCCGATTAAATCGGGACGCCACAACTCGATAACCATTAATGACCCATAATGAGTGGCAACCTCACACCAACTTTTTATAAATATTTACCGGACCAGGAGCGATAAATGGCAGTGTCAGGATAATCTCCTGTTGCTCGTCCATGCTATATCCAACGACCTTCAGCATGAGAGAATAAGGCCTGGTCCCGGGAATAAATCTCTTTTCCTCCAGCGTGACCCTTTGCAATAGGGTTCTCATGTCGTGAAAATGCTTCGAGTCCAGAATCCTCTTCCCTTTTACCCCTGTTAGAAGACGGCTGTACTGCATTAAATTGCCCTCCACCTCATCCAATCCGGATATCCTGGGCCAGAGGTTAAGTTCCTGTTCCAGGTTTTCCAGAGTGAGTTCAAGTCTCGAAATTCTCTCTTCCGGCTGGACATCCAGAATCGTCTCTCCGTCCCAGAACACAGGCCGCCCTCCGTCCAGGCCGAATTTTTCCGGGTCGAGATAGGCCATCGTTCTGTTCCTGACGTTGAGATAGTATAGTGTAATATGCAGGTGCGGCGGGTGAACAAATCTATTTTTTAGCAGGCCTACGCCTGAATTTCCGGAGAGGGCAACGACCTGCTCTCTCGTCAAGGGTTTCACTCCTTCTGCCGCAGCTCGCATCACCTCTCCCGCCAAAAAGTACCTTCTGTCAGGAAAGACCCTGTTCAAGTGACCGTAGCTGATTCGATAGGAGGGATGGAACTTATTGACCAGCAGAATATACAGGGAGCCATGTTCATCTTTAGTGGCCTGCCTTAAATAGGAAGCCATCATCGGAACAAGCGGCGTGTTCATCAGGACATCATAATCCACTCCCGGGGTGGCACCTCCTTCAATGTGCCCCTGAAAATTGCTGAGTCCTCCGTAACTCGATGACCAGCGAATGGGAGGGCCATAAATAGGATCCCAATGTCTCGTGAACTTTTCATAATGATCGTTCCATAACATCTCATCTCGACTCGGCCCTCCCATATTCCTGCTCGTGCAACCCGAAAGGATCTGACTCATCGACCCAAAACCAAGAGCTATCTTACCTGTTTTCTTTAAAAGATCCCTGCGAGTCAAATTCATGATCTTTGGCCTGACTTTCAGTCTATTTAATTAAGTTTAACGGTAAGGGCAACGAGGCCCGTATCATTTATAAAAGGCTACGTTTATCGTCTTTTAATTCTTTTTTACGTAACCGTTACCGAATGACGAAACGGGCTTCGTAACCATAACCTTTCCCACAGTCCATTTTCATGGTTTGTGAGTGGTCTATCGGCCATAGGCAATTCCTGTTCATTTAATGTGTAACAGATACCCCCCTGTTCGGCAACTTTACTGTTTGCATTCAGAAAAAGACGGGTTAAAATGATGGTGTACGGAAAATTCGATCAGGAGGTGTTCTATGAGGAGAAGGGATTTTCTCTTATCTATTCCTTTCTTTTTTCTTGCTCTGCGCACAGGGGTAGCATTCGCAAACAAATCTTCCACTTCCATTGAGGCTCCGCAGACCGTTCAAAAGGGTTCGGAGGTGATGATCCGGGTGACCGTCACGCACAAAGGGAACAGTTTTATTCACTACACCAATTGGTTGCGGGTGACCGTCAATCAGAAAGAGATTGCCAGATGGGATTTTACTTCAGGCCAGAGACCTGAGGCACAAATCTTTACAAAGGAGATCACCATAAAAGCAATGGAGGATATGGAAGTCACTGCCGAGGCCAATTGCAATATTCACGGAAGCACAGGACCGACAACCGTAAAGATCTCCATTAAAGAATAGATGGGAGGGATTTCCAAAATGAACATCGGTGGAGTATCAATTATTCTAATACTGGGGATTCTGAACTTTCTTCTGATCCTCTTTCAGTTGAGCACAGGGCTTCGATGGATCAAGGCGCCTTTTGGAGTGCATAAGAAGAGCGGCATGATCCTTTTGATCAGCGCCACTCTTCATGCCATTCTTGCTTTCTTGGCATCCTAAGAAAGCCTCGAGGCCCTCATAAGACCTTCTGCGGTTTGAGCATGAGAAACTGGTAGCGGTCTGAAGACCGAAGCGTGATCTCGCGGACCTTAATTCCCTGAAGGATGGCAAGAGGGACTTCCACTCCTGCATTGCCCAGTGCCCAAATCTTCCGATAAAAATCGGACAGTCCGTTTATCTCTCTTCCTTTAACGGTTAGAATAAGGTCGCCGGGTTTCAGGCCTCCCTTTTCAGCCGGGCCTCCCGGTGTCACTCTGGTAATGAAGACCCGGCCCTGCGCCTCCTCTGCATTAATGCCGAGCCAGGGTCTTGGAGCTTTCTGGGAACGGCCCCTTGTGATCATGTCATTTAGAATGGGAGGAAGGAGATCGATCGGAACAGAAATATTACAGGGAATGGTGCCGAACCCGGGGATCACCACCTGGCTTAAAAGAGATCCGATGCCCACGAGCAGACCGTTCCGGTCAATCAATGCAGCTCCTCCGTAACTAGAAAAAGCGGGCGCGGTATAGAGGGCCTCTTCAATAATATATTCCCAGTACCCCGTAAATTCCTTCCGGCTGATCACCCCTACAGCCTGAACCGCTTCTTCTTGACCTCCATATCCTGCAATCACAACAGGCTCTCCCTCTTTCACTTTTGCCGATTGTCCCATCTTCATCGGTTTCACATTTAAGGGGATATCTGTTTTCAGGAGCCCGAATCCCGTGGCATGGTCGTACCCTACAAAGGTGGCGCTGACAGGCTTTCCCTCCGGAGGGGTGACTTCGATGCTCTCCGCCTCGATGATGAGGTAGCCGATTGTAAGAATATGGCCCTTGGAATCAATGACCACGCCATTACCCTCCCGCTCCGTTCCCAGCGTCCCTGCTGAATGGGCTTCCTTGGAAATAACCGATCGTATCTTCACAACAGCCTTGAGAATCTCCTTTGCTTCCTGATCTGCATAAGCAGGCAGGCTGACCGCAATGGAGATAACTGTTAAAATTGAAAAAATGACCTTTTTCATTGAGCACCTCCGATCTTTCAACCCAGATAAGGTTCCCACTGTTTTAAGGTTTCAAGGATGTAGCCGGCGGGTAGTTTCATCACAGCCCGATTGTGACCGGGCAGAAGAATTTTTACCTCCCGCTCGGAAAGCTTTCTCAAGGAATCCTTGAGCGATGCTCCATCCGCGCCGAAGAGATCAAAGCGACCGATCGCATGATCAGCATAGAGGACATCGCCAGGGATAAGAACTTTCTCTTGTGAATAGTAGAGGCCGATACTGCCTAATGAGTGTCCTGGGATATGGATCACTTCCCACGACATCCCTCCGATTTTCAGGCTTTCTCCCCCCTGCAGTTTTCGATCGACCTTGAAAGTGAAGGATCCGGATTTTATCCCAAACTGCATCTGACAGACCTGCTGAAACATCTCCATGCCATAGACCGTTCTTTCGTCCCCTTGTTCCAATGGGTCGCCTTCTGTCTGATGGATCCACAGCTCGGCCCAGGGGATTCTCTTCTGAATCTCAGAGAGAGCGCTGATATGATCGAAATGGGTATGGGTCATAATTACCCTTCTGATATCCTCCAGTTCGATCCCCAGCTTCCTGATCGAATCAATCTTATAATTCCCCTTTCCGACGAGACCCGGATCGATGATGGAAAGGTCCTTTGAAGATGGTTTTCCAATGACGCAGGTGTGCGAATCCGGCATCATCTCGTCCTGCCCCGAAACAAAATAGACACCCTCAATAATCTTTGGCATGGTTTATCTCCAGTTTTACCCCGTTAGAAAATCCCCGATGCTCTCCTCGTACGAGGATTACATTCTACGGAGGGTAAGTCGTCCCGTTGGATTGTCGAAAACCTTTCTAACGGGGTTTATTCGTCTGAATTCAAACGAACCACCAAGAAGAACTTATCCAAGAATCGCCCTTTTGACCAGAGTTTTGACGATCTCAACCTTGTATGCGCTCATGCTGAGCGGCATTGCATCAGCGACGGATAACTCCGCCGCCTCTGCTGCCGTATTCGGATTGATGGATTTCCCCTTGATGAATTCTTCAGCTTTTGTTGCTCTCAGGGGGGCTGGAGCAACGGCTCCAAGTATAATGTGAGCATCCTTACAGTTACCCTTTTCAACGGTGATGACCGATGCGACGCTCACGATGGCAAAATCGATAGGGCTCCTTAAGGTAAATTTCAGGTAGTTCTGTCTGACTCCATCCAATGGCTTCGGGATTTGAACTTCGGTGACCAGCTCATCCGGAGCAAGAATCGTTGTCCTCGTTGCACTGGCAGCAGAGAAATATTGAGCATCCAACGTCCTCTTGGTCGTAACAATCTTTGCATTTAAAGCGATCAGCGATATGGCGATATCCGAGGGACTGACCGCTAAGCACCCGCAATTGAAACATCGCTTTGCCTCTGTTTCGATGTCGCTTAAACTGAGGCTCGGTGTATCTTCAAGATCGATGCCCTTCATCCGCTCGGATACGGGCAACTCAGGAATGTGGACCCGGGGGGTTGCCTCGAATGAGGAGGAAATAAATTCTGAATTTAATCCACTTCCCTTCACAGAAGATTTGCCAACGGTGAATGATTGAGCGATCAGTCGAGCCGCTTCCCTGCCCGAGGCCACCGCCTGAACAACCGTTGAAGGCCCCGCTATAAGGTCTCCGCCGGCGAAAAAGTTCTTTCCCAACGGATAGACTGAAGATGTTTCTTTAAACATTTTTCGCCGAAACCGGGCAGGAAGCATTGAACGATCCGGCTCCTCCCCAATCGCTTTGATGACAGCATCAACCGTAACCGTAAAGTCTGAACCCGGTATCCGTATGGGTTTCGGCCTTCCTGATGCATCCCGGGAGCCGAGTTTCATTCGCACGCATTTAAGCAATATCTTACCATTGGCTTCGGATGCCTCGGTTGGCGTCGTCAGGAACTCAAATTCGATCCCCTCCTCCTTCGCCTTCTTCACCTCATCCCCAAACGCAGGCATCTCGTCTTGACTCCGCCGGTAGATGACGACTGGCTCTGCCCCCAATCTCCGTAATGCCCGGGCAACATCCACGGCCACATTACCGCCCCCGATCACCGCCACTCGTCTTCCCGGTATATCTCTTTGACCCGCATTGACCTTGTTTAGAAACTCAAGTCCGGATAGGGCGACTCGTTCTCCTTTGATCCCCAGAGGCTTCTCTTTCCAGGCCCCGGTAGCCCAAAACAGAGCATCAAAGCGACTCATCAGTTTGGTAACAGAAATATGCCGTCCTACCTCAACGCCAACCTCAAACTTGATTCCCATACCCTTCAGCGCTTCAATCTGTTTTCTAACCACCTCTTTGGGCAAACGATACGGCGGGATACTATAGAGGAGCATGCCTCCTGGCTCTGCCATCTTCTCAAATACCGTGACCCGGTAGCCTGACCTTCTGAGGTAGTATGCTGCAGTCAATCCCGCAGGCCCGGAACCAATGATCGCAACCTTCTTCCTCGATTCTTTCTTTGGCGGTGTAAACACCTCAGCCATCCTTTTCAAAATCTCATCACCCAAAGACCGCTCTATACACCTGATGGCTACGGGTTGATCGAACTCACTTCGATTACACTCCGGCTCACAAAAAATAGGACAGACCCGTCCTGTGACCGCTGGGATTGGGTTGAAGTCCATCAATTGCCTTGCCGCTTCTAAAAAATGGCCATCTTTAAATTTACTCAGGTAGGAAGGGATATCGATATTCGCCGGACAATTTGAAGCACAGGGATAATCTGCAATGCCTGTCGCACCGAAAATGGAGTGATACCGATGATCTCCGGTCAGAGCGTTGCAGATCTTGCCCCCCTTACGCAGGCACACTATAGGGCCGCCGATCTTAAAGGGATATCGATAGTACCAGCAACGCACATCCTGACATAAATTTCCACCGATCGTCGCTACATTCCGAACCTGAGGTGTCGCCACGGAATGGGCGGCTTCAACAAGCGCCTTGCAATACTTTTTGAGGAGAGGAGACTTCGCTATTTCTGAGAGTTGTGTCAGGGCGCCTATCTTTAATACTCCCTTTTCCTCCTTGACATAATTGAGACCGGATAACGTCTTGATATTAATGATGGCTTCCGGATAATCTGAAAGATATTCTCCTTTGAGAATGGAGAGTACTTCTGTACCGCCGGCATTGAGAATGGCTTTCCCTTTATATTTCCCGAGAAGTGTGGTGGTCTCATGAACGGTTTGGGCATTAATGTGTTCGAAGGATCTCATGCCACACCTTCGTTCCGGGTTTTGGGCGCCAATTTACCCAGTGTTTTAAGCACCCTCTCCGGTGTCACCGGATATTCGTGTAACCAGGTGCCTATGGCATTTGAGACAGCCATGAGCACAGCAGAGGGACCGGGTGATGTCGCTATCTCACCCACCCCAACGGCATGGAAGCGGTGACTCGAAATAGGTGTTTCGAGGACCACATTGTCGATGATTGGAAGCTGAGAAAAGGTTCGCCACTTATAATCGATCAGGTTGGCGTTCAGCATATGACCTGTGGAACGATCAAGGATCATCTCCTCGAAAAGGGCGCTATCAATGCCAGCCGATCCAAGACATCCGTTGAGCTGGCCTTCAAGGCCAAGGGGATCTATAATGGTTCCTACGTCTGTGGCGTTGACCACGCGCACTAAGGTGACGCTTCCGGTCTCGGTATCGACCTCGACCTCTACAAAGGTCATCATACAGTTACTCAATGTATAATCAGGTTCGAAACGTCCACTGCCAAGGCAAGTACGATCGACCCCCATCGCTCTCCAAGGTATTCTTTTTCCCGGTTCACTCTTGACGAAAACGAATCCATCCACCGTATCCAGATCTGAAGGGTCTGCTTGAAGCTTGGGTGCAATAATCTCTAAGAGTTTTTTCTTAGCATCTTCGGCCGCATTGATAATCGCGCTTCCTATGGCATAGGTTCCCCTAGACCCTGCAGGACCAAACTCATAGGGATTGACCAACGAATCGGAGGGGGTCACCGAGATGTGATCCATGGGGATTTGAAGCACCTCGGCAACCATCTTGACGAAGTTCGTTCTCTGTCCTGTCCCGTGCTCTGTAATACAGGAATAGAGCATGGCTGTTCCGTCCGGATGGAGGCGCACGTAGGCTTCGGATGCATCCTCACCGATATCGGCATTTCCGTGGACCCCCACTCCAATGCCTCTCCTTTTTATGCCGTCCACCAGAGTAGGATTGAGCCATCCCTTCCACTTCTCTTTCCAACCGAATACTTCAGCGCCTTTCTCCATGGCGTTTGAAAAATCCACCCCCCGGTAGGTGTACCAGATGCCATCCCGCCAGAAGTACCCGTCACCCGGTCTGACATAATTTTTTTTGAGAAATTGAAACGGGTCGATATCCAATTTTTCCATGGCTAAGCTCAACAATGGGATGAGCGTACACTTCAACTCCTGGCCGCCAAAACCTCTTACGATGCCCGATGCATTTCGGTTGGTGCAGACGATCACAGGCTTGAGGTCCCAGTTGGGACAACGAACCATGATCTGAACCTCACCGCAGCCTACCGCCACCTGTGATTGAGTGGTCATGGAATAATAACCCGTATCAATCACCCAGGTGCCTGATATCGCCGTGACGGTTCCATCCTTCTTCATACCCACACGTGCGCTCATCCGTGATGCAGGCCTCAACGTAAATGCGGCGAGATGCTCTTCCTTGCTGAAGACGATCTTTACCGGTTTGCCGCTTGCCCTGCTTAAGAGGGCAGCATAGCACTGGACTTGCCAGGACATGAATTTTGATCCGAAACTGCCGCCACAGGGGCCCCCGATGGTTCTCACTTCGACTTTTCTCTCCATCACATGAAAGAGGGTGATCTTATCCATATAGGATGCCTGGTTGGATACCCAGAGCGTCACCTTGTTCGGCTCCTCCCATAAGGCAATGACTCCGGGAGATTCAGGGGGTATGGGATTCGGCATATTCTCATAACCAAACGTCCCTTCGGTGATGACGTCAGCCTCGGCAAAACCCTTCTCCAAGTCTCCCATCACAACCTCTTGCAGGCTCTTGGGTCCGAAAAAGGGAACACCGGGAGTAACCACATTTCCAGGAAACTGGTCATACAACTGGGGAGCGCCGGGCTTCAACGCCTCCTCCATGTCGAAGACAGCAGGCAAAACCTCATATTCCACGTTGATCAGATGAAGGGCCTCAGTGGCTATCTCTTCACTCGTAGCAGCAACAAGGGCCACAGCGTCACCCACGTACCGGACCTTACGGTCAAGGACACGGGTAGAACGGGGGGTTCCCCCTCTCCAATCGGGAACACCTTCCCATGTTAGGACGGCTTCAACTCCATTGAGCCTCTCTGCTTTACTCTTATCAATCTTCTTGATAAGGGCATGGGGATGAGGGCTTCGCAAAACCTTCCCGTAGATCATGTTGGGGAACTTCAAATCGTCAAGATAGGTTGTTCTCCCCGTAACAATCTCTGCCGCATCTCTTCGGGGAGTTGCCTTGCCAATATAGCGGTATGGATTCTCCATCTATTCACCTTGCTTCTTTCGATGCTGACATCACAGCCTTCACCACCTGGTAATGGCTGATACAACGGCAGAAATTGCCCGAGAGAGCTTCCTTTACCTCTTCTTCTGTCGGTGAAGGATTCTCACAAAGAAGCGCCTTTGCGCTCATGATGATGCCCGGCGTACAGAAACCACATTGGAAGGCGGTATGGTCAACAAAGGCTTGCTGAATGGGATCGAGTTTCCCTGTCTCTGAATCTCTTAAACCTTCGATGGTCGTTATACTCTTCCCATCACACTCCACCGTCAGAAGCATGCAGGAGAAGACCGATCGACCATCCATCAAAACAGTACATGCGCCACACGCCCCTTCATCGCAGGATACTTTTGTCCCTTTAAGGCCGAGGGTCTCACGCAGGGTATGGGCAAGGGTATGGGAGGGTTTGACCTGGTCGGATTGGCTGCCCACTTCAAGTTCATAGGCCTTCCCATTTACGGTAAGCCTTATCCTTCTTGCCCTGATCTTCTTCATAGGCCCCTCCCCTTCTCATTCTCTCTGGGTTATTTTCCTTTGATAACACTAAATTTTTCTATTCTATATTGCAAGGCAATGGTCAAATTTTCTTCATCTAACCCCTTTTGCATGGGTAAAACTTGACCTTCATAGGGAGACGTGATAAATGGATTGAAAAAGAGGAGAGGAGCACAAGCATGGGAGAAAAGATACCGACGCGGCAAGAAGCCTTGGAACTGCTTCATCAATATAATGAAACGGATAGCCTTCGAAAGCATGCCTATTCGGTCGAAGGGGTAATGCGTTACATCGCACGTAAGCGGGGGGAGGGTGAGGAAAAATGGGGGATCATCGGCCTGATTCATGATCTTGACTATGAGCGGTTTCCAGACCAACATTGCAAAAAAACAGGAGAGATTCTTAAAGAACACGGATGGCCTGAAGAATACATCCATGCTGCTGTCTCCCATGGATGGGGCATCTGTTCCGAGGTCATGCCGGAAACCGATCTGGAAAAGTATCTATACACCATCGATGAGCTGACAGGGCTCGTCGTCACCACGGCCTTGATCCGCCCTTCAAAAAGTGTCCTCGATGTCCAGGTCAAATCAGTAAAGAACAAGTGGAAAGACAAAAGATTTGCCGCGGGTGTGGATCGTTCGATCATCGAAAAAGGTGCGGAGATGCTTCACGTCGGGCTGGACGAATTGATCGACGATACGATCAAAGGAATGCAGGAGGTCGCCGAATCCATCGGCCTGAAGGGAACCCCCTCCTAAGTGGAATCCTCTTCCCCTTCTGACCTCCTTTAACTCTTTAAAGACAATCGGGTTGATCAAATGCCATCCCAGTCAAAAGAAGCTTTTTCGGGCGGCAATGGGATGATAAAGATAGGCTTTCGGGTTCGATAAAGGACCGCTTTCGAAACGCTCCCGATAAAGGCATGCGTTAAAAATCCCTTCCCATGGGTTCCAAGTACGATCATATCGCAATCTTCTTCATCCGCCGCCTTCAGGATGGCTTCAGGAGGATGAGCGTTGAGGACAAGGATGTTGGAAACCAACTCCGTGCAAGGAGGACCGATGTGGGTTTCTGCCCTTTTGCAAAACCCCTGGAGGTGCTTCTTAAGATCTTTCACCATTTCTTCCTGCTGTTTCTGCCTCTTCTCATCCGTAAGGCCGGTATAAAAATCCACATAAGGAGGAATGGGGTCGATGGCATGGAGGACGACAATTTTCGCATCATGCTTTTTAGCCATATCGATGGCAAAAAGAAAGGCATAGGAAGAGTTTTTGCTGAGGTCGGTGCAATAAAGGATCTTCTTGATCTTGGGAATCATCTCACTTACCTCCTTCTGTTTTTTATTAAGTTTATTCGATCTTGACTCGACAAGTCAACTTAAATTTTGGATACCCGCAGTAGGGATCCTCGGCGAGGAGGTCGCCCGTTAAGGCAAGGGCTAAGCTACGGCAACCCCGGCAATCTGCTATCGGACACCTTCCGCATTTTCCTTTCAGGTTTTCTTTCTTTCTCAACTTCTCCAATGTTTCTGATTCGTCCCATATCTGCGTCAAGGGAGTTCCCAAAAGATTTCCAATCGGGATGGGAAATCTCCGGCAGGGAAAAACGTCTCCATTCGGCATAATGCAAAGGCCATCTACACCAATAACACAGGGAGCACCTAAAAGTTCTGGTTCCCCCCCATTGAAACTCACCTGAAAAGCCTGATAGGGAAGAAAAGGATTCTCCTCTTCAATTGAGAAAAAATCCAACAGCATTTTTACCATTTCTCTCCATTCTTCTTTATTCAGAACCTCATCCATCCTCTCCCTTCCCCTGCCCCAGGGGATGAATCGTTCGATGATGAATCCGTGGACGCCTAAATCTTGAGACAGGTTAAAGAAAGAGGGAAGGTTTCTAAAATTTCTTCTCATCACAGTAAACATCAGAATGATTTCAAAGGAACTCTCTTTCCTGATCAAAGGAATATTTTGTACAACCTTCTTAAAAGCCCCCTCCTGGCGGATTGAGTCATTCGTCTCTGCATCTGCTCCATCCATAGAGATCTTGATCTTTTTCAGCTTTGGAAAGACAGAGAGTTTCTCCACCAGCTCTTGATCAAAGAGAAGACCATTCGTGATGATACCCAACTCATCTATTAGAGGGTTTTGATCAAGGTATCGTAGGAGGGGGAACAATTCGGGTTTGAGAAGGGGTTCTCCACCGGTGAGATGGATACAGGCTGTTTGATCCCATTCTTTTATTGTGGTGAGGAGGTTATCGGAGACCCTTTTCAACCCTGTCCAATCGAGGTCCTTCTCCCTCGAGAAATCGTCTTGATAGCAGTGCTCGCATCGAAGATTGCAGAGGTTGGTGATGTGCCATTGAATGTGAAATGGATCATTCATGGGAATAAATTGCAGATTTTATGTTGCAGATTGTAGATTGTAAAATCTGAAATCTCAAATCTGAGATCTGAAATTACGAAAGAAGTTACCTCCTCCTCGGTCTCTCGCCGAGGGTTACTTTTACGTCTTCCAACTTACCTTTTCGAAGCACTTTGAGGGTGATGACATTGTTTGGTTTCTTTTCACGAATATAGCGGATCAAATCATCGTGTGACTTCACGTCATGTTGATCTGCCTTCACAACAATATCTCCGCCCACGACCACAATCATATTCCCGACCTGAACTCTTTGACTGCCTCCTTTTAAACCTGCCTTTTCAGCCGGACCTCCCTTGGCCACCTCTGCGATCATGGCTCCCCGCTCAACACTCACCTTTATAAACTTCGCAATTTCAGGGAGAAGTGGCTGGATGGTCGCTCCTATCCAGGGGTAGGTGACATACCCTTTGGCAATCAGTTCCGGAATCACTTTTTTTGCCGTATTGACTGGAATGGCAAATCCAATGCCAACGCTTCCGCCCGTTGGGCTGATGATGGCGCTGTTAATTCCAACGATCTCTCCATCGGAGTTGAGGAGAGGACCTCCGGAGTTGCCAGGATTGATCGCAGCATCGGTCTGGATGACATCTTCGATTAATGTTCCCACTTCGGAACGAATCGTCCGGCCCAGAGAGCTAATCACTCCTGTAGTTAATGTCCTTTCAAAACCAAATGGGTTTCCAATGGCGAGGACTTTTTGACCGATTCTTAAATTCTTCGAATCTCCCATGGGAATATTTTTTAGCTTCTCTTTCGGAGCATCGATCTTGATGACCGCCAGATCATTATCCGGGTCGGATCCGATCAACGTGGCAGGCCATTTCGACCCATCCGCCAGGGTTACCTCCAATTTTTGAGCATTGGCCACAACATGATGGTTGGTGAGGATATTGCCTCTTGTATCGATGATGGCGCCTGAACCGGCGCCACGGGTTGGAAAGGCGTTGAAGAAGAAATCCATCTGGACGGCAATGCTGGTCACATTGACGACCCCATCCGCCGCTTTTTCATAGACAGAGATATTGTTCTTTTCATCTTCTGTGATGGAGAAGGCAAGGGTGCTCCAAAAACCGATGAGAAGGCTAAGGAGAATAAAGGATATTTTTTTCAAAAACATTTTAGACCCTCCTTGATTCATTCTTATCATCCGAAGTTAGCTCATTGGCGGTTTAAACCTCCTCAGTCTCAAGGCGTTGCTGACTACGGTCACCGATGAAAAAGCCATTGCCCCTGCGGCAAAGATGGGATTGAGAAGTACCCCAAAAAATGGGAAAAGAGCGCCAGCAGCTACTGGAATGAGAATTGTATTATAGGCAAAGGCCCAGAAGAGATTCTGTTTGATATTGCGGATCGTTGCCTTGCTAAGCGCAATGGCGGTCACCACACCTCTCAAATCTCCGCCGATGAGGGTGATGTCAGAGGACTCCATTGCCACATCCGTTCCCGTCCCGATGGCAATCCCCACATCGGCCTGTGCCAGGGCGGGTGCATCGTTGATGCCGTCACCCACCATTCCAACTCTTTTTCCTTCGCCCTGAAGTCTTTTGACCTCTTCCGCCTTCTTCTCGGGAAGGACTTCTGCCAGAACCCGATCAATTCCAATCTGAGCGGCAATGGCTCTGGCTGTTCGTTCATTGTCACCGGTCAGCATCACAACTTCCAATCCCATGCGATGTAAGGTTTCCACTGCCTCCTTCGAATTCTCCTTTAATGTATCCGCAACACCGACAATGCCTGCAGCCTTCCCGTCCACCGCCAAAAACATTGGAGTCTTCCCCTTGCCGGACAGCTCTTCCGCCTTACCAACCAATCCGTTGAGCCGAACCCCTCTCTCTTCCATCAGCCTTAAATTTCCGAGGAGAACTTTCCTTGCGTCAATTATAGCCTCGATACCGTAGCCTGCGATGGCTTGAAAGTTCTTTGGGTCTAAAAGATTTAAATTCTCCTCTTTTGCCTTTCTCACCATCGCCTCACCCAGAGGATGTTCTGAGCCTTTTTCGGCTGAGGCTGCCAACAATAGGATCTCCTGCTTTGTGAATCCTTCGGATTCGATAACATCGGTGACCGATGGTTCCCCCCTGGTCAATGTCCCGGTCTTATCCAGGACGATCGTGTTGAGCTGATGGGCTGTTTCCAGGGCCTCTGCCCCGCGAATCAAGATGCCATTCTCAGCGCCCTTTCCCGTCCCGACCATGATAGAGGTTGGAGTGGCCAAACCAAGGGCGCATGGGCACGCAATGATCAGGACAGCAATGAAGTTGAGAAAGGCGTAGGTGAGCGCCGGATGGGGGCCTAAAAGAGACCAAAGGATGAATGTGGCGATAGCGATCACGATTACAATTGGAACGAAATAGCTTGCAATTACATCGGCCGTCCGGGCAATCGGAGGTTTCGATCCCTGAGCCTCTTGAACCAGCCGGACAATCTGGGAAAGAACCGTATCCTTTCCAACCTTGGTTGCCTCAAATTTAAATGTTCCGGTCTTATTGATGGTGGCACCGATCACTATATCCTCTGCTCTCTTTTCAACAGGAAGCGATTCTCCTGTCACCATCGATTCATCCACGGAGGAATAGCCTTCCTTCACGATCCCATCCACCGGAATCTTTTCTCCCGGCCGGACAATGACAAGGTCTCCGGGCGCCACCTCGCTCACTGGGATATCCATCTCATCGCCATTCCGGATGATCCTCGCTGTCTTGGGCTGAAGGCCGATCAGCTTCTTGATGGCCTCCGAGGTTTTGCCTTTTGCCCTTGCCTCAAGTAACCTTCCTAAGAGGATGAGGACGATGATGGCGGCAGAGGTGTCAAAATAGACATCCATCATCAAACCCTTGACCATGATCAAATGGGGGCCAAAGGTGACGATCAGGCTGTAAAGATAGGCGGCAGATGTCCCGACAGCGATCAGGGTATTCATATCGCTCGTCTTATGTTTGGTCGCCTTCCAGAACCCGACATAAAACTGCCATCCGGCCCAGAACTGGACAGGGGTGGCCAATAGAAATTGGATAAAGAAATTTGTCTCCATGGAAAGGCCTGTCCATTTTCCAAGAAGTGAGCCACCATACATGAGAATAAGGATGGGGCTCAGGAGGATGGCGCCAATGATAAATTTCCACTTTAATTTTAATAACTCGGCCTCCCGGGCAAGCCTTTCCTTCTCAACGATATCTTCTTCTCGTAGAGTCGAGTCTCCGACTTTCACCTCGAGAATCTGGTAACCTGCGCCTTGAATAGCTGTCTTGAAATCCTGGATGGAAGCAACGCCCGGAACATATTCGATCGTTGCCCTCTCCGTGGCGAGGTTGACATTGACCTGAAACACCCCTTTAAGAGAGCGAATCGCCTTTTCAACTTTGCTCACACAGGAAGCACAGGTCATTCCCTGAATGGGAAGGACAACCTTTTCCACCCTTGCCCCATATCCAAGGTCTTTCACTTTTTCGATTAAATTCGAAATGTCCGTTTGCCCTGGATGGAAAAGGACGGTTGCCTTCTCTGCGGCAAAATTGACCGTCGCCTGAGAGACCCCTTCAATGCTCCCCAATCCTTTCTCAATCCTTGCCGCACAGCTGGCGCAGGACATCCCAGTGACGGGAAGGTCAATGCGCTCCAACTTTTCTTTAGCACCGTCTGATTCCATCAACATCCTCTTAGGACAGTGAAATTCCGATAACCCCATTCCCTCCTTTTCTTTGCGACATTAAGGATTACCCTTAACGTTGCAAAGAAAAGGGAGGTGGGCATGCTTCCAATCCTTTACAATTGCGGATCGTTTCTATGTTTTATGGGGAACATTCGATGTCACCTGAGGTGACCTTTGAGGTATGCTTGAAACCTTAGTAGCCAACCATTTAAAGGTGCCGCTGTAAAGGCTTTCCAGCACACCCACCTCCCTTTTCATGTAACTTTTATGCAACTGCAAGGTTACTTCTCAATGAGTTGGTTCAGAACGGATACGATTTCAGGACTGTTCCAATTCTTAGAACCAATCACGCTTCCGACCATTCTTCCCTTTTTATCAATCAGGATTGTTGCGGGAATTCCCCTGATTCTGTATAGGTCAAGGGTATGATTTTTAGGGTCGACTAAGACCGGAAAGGTATAGCGGTGTTTATCGATAAATTCCTTTACCTTCTTCTTCTCCTCATAATCGACAGAAATGGCCAAAAAGACAAAACCCTTCTCTTTAAACCTCTGATATAAAGCCTCCATGGATGGCATCTCTTCCTTACAGGGGCCGCACCAGGTCGCCCAGAAATTGAGAAAGACGACTTGCCCTTTGAAATGTTTCAGTTCAACCTTTTTTCCGCTTAACTCCTCAAGGCAAAAGTCGGGAGCCTTTTTATGATTTACCGTTTGAATCCCTGCTTTTAAAAAAAGAGGGTCCCCTTTTCCCTCTGCGAAAGAGTGAGTCACCAAAAGGATGAAGATTAAGACGAATGACCGAAAATAAACTCCCTTGATTGTCATTGATTTGCCATTTATCCCCCTATTTATTTATACCACTCCTCCCCTCCTTCTTTCAAACGAATTTAAAAAAAAATGGGGGCGCTCCCTCCGTTAAAGAAAGAGAAAAGGGTCCCTATTGTTTATGGGTTCATTTTTCTTTATAATTTTCGTTATGAGAGGATCCCAATTTAAGGAGTTCGAAGCCACCTCCCTGTACTGCCCTAAGTGCAAGGCCGCCGTGCCGGTGAGAAAGAAGTTGCTCCTGGTCCTGCCCGAAGGCGAGGAATTTGAATATCTCTGTGCCTACTGTTCCTCTTCCGTTGGAATGAAAATCGACAAGAATGCCTCCCAGATCGAACTGATCCTCAAACCCTAAAGGGGTTATACGTTATAACTTTGGGTAATCCCAGTATAAAAAAAATATAAAAAAATAGATTGACAACCGCCTCTCTGATAAAGATAATCAGATAGTTGGGTTTTTAATAGAAGCGGGTTTTCATTCCTTCCCTTGATTCATCCACCCAACTTGAGAATTTATGGAAAGTGAACATGGGAATCTCTTTTTTGGGTATACCTTGAGGGGGAACCATCATCATGAAAAGGAGGTGAGGGAAAAATTTTTAAAAGGAGGCTAATGGGTCAGAAGGGCATCTTTCAATTCATACATCTTAAAAAGGAGGGGTAAATATGGCAGAAAAAAAAGGTTTCCCAATGCCGTTAGAGGTTCAATATCCGAAAGAATTGGTAGGGTGGGAGGAGATGTATCCGCCCACTTACCTGTTCAGCAAGGACAGAAAGGAGTGGGAAGAGAAACACTTCTGGTTTCATGATAAGATACATGCCCCTGAGGCCATGTATCCGCTCGACCTTATCTTTCAGGAGGCATGGCAGATTTCCCTTTCCCAGTATACGACAAGAGTCTTCTGCATCCCGCCCGCCCAGGGGATCGCTCAGAGGATGGTCGGTTGCTATATGTATATTACACCGGTGGCACCCCCGCCGCCTGAGATCATCGGCGAAAAAGCCGCCCTCTTTGGGAAAAGGGTATTTTATGTATTCGATCATTATGATGAACTCTGGGGAATATGGTTGAAAAAATTCAGGGCCCTGGGTGAAGAGATGGAGGCCATCAAGGTTCCGGAGGATTTTCCGAAATTCGAGCCGGATGATACCGTCTTTCCAGAACCAAGGGGTTATTACACTTCTTTTGAAGTCATCGAGGCCTGGGAAAAGTTGGTCAACCTCATGTTCAAAGGGTGGCAGTTTCATTTTCAGTACCTCAATCTGGCCTATCTTGCCTATCTGATGTTTTCAGATACCTGTCGAAAGCTCTTCCCCGGCCTCAGTGAGAGCGTCATTGGAAAGCTGGTCGCCGGCGCTTATGTCCAGATGTTTCGACCGGAAGAGGAATTGTGCAGGCTTGCCCGTCTTGCCGCCGCAGTTCCG